>Ga0335079_10000159_pt1 | contig 78157 bp, 66 predicted proteins | sample Lox_Sample_33_FD_206719 | JGI IMG/M metagenome (GOLD analysis project Ga0335079, IMG submission 206719) | Soil microbial communities from Loxahatchee National Wildlife Refuge, Florida, United States - Lox_Sample_3.3 | ecosystem: Environmental > Terrestrial > Soil > Wetlands | place: USA...
TCCCTGGGCGGCCAGAATCGATGTCAATCCGGACCAGGAGATTACGACATTCACCGGTGAAGTCCATCGTGACCACCTCGACAAGTTCTACAAGCTGTTCTCGGATCTACTCCTCCACCCGCGGTTCGATCAATCTGATTTTGCGCGGATCAAGGACGCGCATATCAATTACCTAGAATCCACGCTCCGCTCAACCAACGACGAAGCTCTCGGCAAAGAAGCGCTGAACGCGTTCATCTTCCAGAATCACCCCTATGGGAACCCGGATATCGGAACGGTCCAGGGAATTACCTCCATCACCCTCGATGATGTCAAAAACTACTATGCCGACATCTACACGCAGTCGAGAATCTGGATCGGGATTGCGGGCGGATATCCCGTTGCGCTCACGGCAACGATGAAGAAGGATTTCGGAAAACTCCCTGCGGGCGAATTTCACGAAGTGCCGCTTCCCACGCCCGGCGATATTCACGGGATGGAAGTCATGGTCGTGGAAAAGCCCTCACGTGCCTACGCGGTATCGATGGGATATCCGATTCCGTTGACGAGGAAAGACAAAGACTATTACGCTCTCCTTGTGGCGAATTCGTACTTCGGTGAGCACCGCACGTTCAACGGGATTCTGATGAACCATCTTCGTGGAGACCGTGGTTTAAATTACGGCGACTATTCCTACATTGAGAAATTTAGTGGCGGGCTGGGGGGTGCGCCGTTTCCCGAACCGAACACGCCCCTCCGCCAGCAGTTCTTCAGCATCTGGCTCCGTCCTGTCCAGCCGGAGAACACACACTTTGCAATACGCGATGCGCTCTTCGAGTTGAAAAATCTCGTCGACAAAGGGCTCTCAAACGAGGATTTCGAGGCGACGCGCAATTTCCTTCTCAACTACTCGAAACTCTGGGTCTCGACACTCGATCGGCGGCTCGGGTACGTGATGGATTCGGAATTTTATGGTAGCGAGTATTATATCGACCGGATTGCGGCGGAGCTTCCGAAGCTCACGGTGGACGATGTGAACGCAGCCATCAAAAAATACCTCCACGCTTCCGATATCAAAATTGCGGTGGTGGTGGATGAAGGAAAAGCGCAGGCCTTTTACGATTCGCTTGCGACGAATGCTCCTTCACTGATACACTACGAAGCACAGAAACCGGCGAATATTCTGGAACAGGATAAGATCATCACGGTGTTTCCTCTCGACATCAACAAGGAAAAATCGGTTGTGGTGAAGTCGAAGGACCTTTTTGAGAAATGAGAGTTCAGGTCGTTGAGGGATGAAAGAATCCGTACTCCGGACGATCACGATTCGTGTTAAGCCGAATTCCCGCCGGAATGAGGTGGAAGAGCTGGAGGATGGAACGTACGTCGTACGCGTCACTTCGCCTCCCATCGAAGGAAAAGCGAACGAAATGGTCATCGAAGTTCTTGCGGAATATTTCGGGAGGCCGAAGCGGAGTGTGACCATTCTCCGGGGTGAAAGTTCCAGACAGAAGGTCGTGAGAATCGGCTGAAAATTCTGCCGGGATCGGGTGCCTACAGCCCGCGGGTGTGATATCTTCCTCATCTTCCCTTGCTTGAGGCGGCAGGGTTTCTTACATTGTACTCCGTCATGAAAAAATCCAACCTCAAAGGGCTAACCCGCTCCGAACTTGAAGAATTTGTGCGCAGTATCGGTGAGCCGGTATATCGGGGCAGGCAGCTCTTCGACTGGATCTATACCAAGGAAGTTGACGAGTTTCCTCTCATGACGACCTTCTCAAAGTCTCTGAGGGAAAAGTTATCCGAGCGGGCAGAAATTTCTTCGCTCTTCCTGGTGAGAAAGCAGGAATCCGCGAGCGACCGGACGTCAAAATTGCTCTTCGAGCTTTCGGATGGAAAAAAGATCGAGAGTGTGCTGATTCCGCCGAAGACAGCCTTCCGGGGAACCGAAGCACGATCGGAAGACGAGCAAAGCCGCCTGACACTCTGTGTCTCGACTCAGGTCGGATGTCCGCTCGACTGCGCCTTCTGCGCGACCGCAAGCATGGGATTTCTGAGGAACCTCACTGCCGGAGAAATTGTCGACCAGGTGCTTCAGGCCAGGCATGTCTCCCGGAAGCCGATCACGAATATCGTCTTCATGGGAATGGGGGAGCCGCTCCTCAACTACGAAAATGTGATGAAAGCGGTGGAGATCATTTCGACCGGGCTGAAGATTGCGGCCCGAAGAATTACGGTTTCGACCGCCGGTTGGATTCCCGGAATCAGGCAAATGGCGGATGAGCGGCGAAAGGTCAAGCTCGCAGTCTCTCTCCACTCGCTCGATCCTGCAAGCCGGACATCACTGATGCCGCTCAACAGGAAGTTCCCCCTTGATGAGCTCCTGGATGCAGTTGAAGACTATTACCGGAAAACAAAAAACCGCGTAACGTTCGAATATATCCTCTTCAGCGGAATGAACGACAGAGCCGAAGACGTGAAACGGCTGATCCGGCTGACCCGCCGAATCCCGAGCAAGATCAATATCATTCCATTTCACAACATCGATTTTATCGGTCCGGAAGGTGTTGCCGCTCAACTCCGCCCTGCCGACAAGGTGAGAATTGATGAAATTGTCACGGAGCTGCGGGACAACCAGGTCACCGTCTTTGTGAGAAGCAGCGCCGGGGAGGATATCGATGCCGCATGCGGACAACTTGCGGTGAGCCATGATCGCCCCTCACGAAACCCCAGAACGTCGTCTCCTCAACCACTACTCGCGCCTGCATCATGAAATCTTTATTCGCCGTTCTTCTGATCGTCTGCAGCGTCGGCTCGTTCTTTGGTCAGGAACCTGCTCCCGTCGTACAGCACGTTACCAGAGAGAGAACCTTTCACGTTCTGCACTACCGCCTTGCGGTCACCGTCGACTTTCCGTCCAAGAGCTGTATCGGCGGCATGGACGTGAGGCTGATGCCGCTCCGGCCGGTCTTCGATGAGGTGAAACTCGACGCGGCGGATCTCGGCATCAAGAGCGTAACGCTTGACAAGAAGAATCTCGAATATCATACCGTTGATGAAACACTCTTCGTGAAACTGGACCGGGCATACGGTCTGCAGGATACGCTCGATCTTCAGGTTTCCTATTCGGCGATTGCACCGAAGAAGGGGCTCTACTTCGTTTCGCCCGACAGCGGGTATCCGCAAAAGGAGTATGAAGCATGGACGCAGGGAGAGCCGGATGAAAACCATTTCTGGTTTCCCTGTTATGATTTTCCGAATGACAAAGCCACCAGCGAAATGATCGTGACCGTGCGGGAAGGATACACCGCGATCAGCAACGGGGCGTTGATGGATGTTAAGCCGGATGCCGCGCATCATCTTGTCACCTATCACTGGTATGAAGGAAAACCGCATTCGTCGTATCTCATTTCGCTTGTTGCCGGCAAATATGATGAGGTGAAGGACTTCTGGGGGACTGTGCCGCTGAGCTATTATGTCCTTCCGTACCAGAAAGCTGATGCTCTGCGTTCGTTCGGAGACACCCCGAAAATGATTGAGTTCTATTCGAATAAGATCGGGTATGTGTACCCGTGGGAAAAATACGCCCAGACCGTTGTGGAGGATTTCATCTATGGGGGTGAAGAAAATGTCAGTGCGACGACGCTGAATGATGCAACGATTCATGATGCGCGTGCACACCTCGATTACACGAGTGAAGGATTGGTGGCCCATGAGCTTGCACATATGTGGTGGGGGGATCTCCTGACATGCCGCGACTGGTCGCAATCGTGGCTGAACGAAGGATTTGCGTCGTTCTTTCAGAATCAGTTCACGTACTTTCACGATGGTCATGACGACGGGGCATATGAGAACATGGAGTCGCAAACAACATCGCGCAACGTGGATTCGGGCGACAAACGGCGTCCGACGGTCTGCAGCCGGTTCGCGCACCCCAATGATCTCTTCGATAGCCACATTTATGCGAAAGGCACCGTGATCCTGAATATGCTGAAGGATATTCTCGGGGAAGAGCTCTTCTGGAAGTCCATCAATTATTATGCCCACAAGTTCGCGTTCCAGAATGTTGAAACAAATGACTTCAAGATCGCAATCGAAGAGGCAACGGGATACAACCTGGGGTGGTTTTTTGACGAGTGGCTATACAAGGCCGGGTATCCGGAATTCGAGGTGAGGTCCGATTGGAATCAGAGTGGAAGATCGCTGAATCTCTCCGTGCGGCAGACACAAAAGATCGACTCGCTCACGGGAGTATTTTCGATGCCCGTGAATGTGGAGATCTGGGAAAATGACATTCCGAGAACCGAGAAGATCTGGGTTTCCAAAGCGGAGGAGACTTTTTCCTTCCGCGCGGATCAGAAGCCCCAGCTTGTCATTTTCGACAAGGGGAGCCGGGTTTTGAAGCGGTTGACCTTCCTGAAACCGCTCGACGAATGCGCGTATCAGTTGCTGCATGCCGATGAAGGGGTTGACCGTTACGCGGCGATCGATGAAATGGCATGGGCGGCCGATTCAGCGGTGGTAACGGATGCGCTCCGGAAGGCAGCAGTAGATGATCCGTTCTGGGAAGTCCGGCGCGGCGCAGTTTTTGCCCTCGGCGATGTGAAAAAGACCGACGTCTCCGAACTTCTGGAGAATTCCTACGGCGACCGCGATGCACGCGTGCGTGCGGCGGCAGTTACCGCATTGGGGAATTATCATTCTCCGCAGGCCCTCAGCACGTTGAAGCATGCGTTCGATCAGGATTCGAGCTATTCCGTAGCCGCTGCGGCGCTCGGCGCGCTTGTAAAGGCAGACTCCCTGCATCTCAAGGAGTACTGTGCCGAGGCGCTGGTTCGTTCATCCCGCGGCGAGATCATACGCTCTACCGCCCTTCGGATCCTTTCGAAAGTCGGGGACGACGCGTCGCTCAACACGATCTTCGCGAACACGCGATATGGTGTCGAAACAAATATCCGGATACAGTGTATCAATATACTTGCCAGCAAGTGGGGGCAGCGTGATGATATTTTCCAGTCGCTCCTGTCGCTCCTTCACGATCCGAGCTTCTACGTGCGTCGTGCAGTCATGGGTGCTCTCGGGAGGCTCGGGAACGAAAAAGCCATCGAGCCCCTGAAGTACAGCATGGAGCACGAGCCGGATTCGCGCCTGGCCAACGATGCACGCGATGCGATCGACAAAATTCAGAAAGCACATACAGATCAACACCGTTAAAGGAAACGTTGCATGCGTTTGATCCTCTTTGGTCCTCCCGGCGTCGGCAAAGGTACCCAGGCAAAGCTTCTCTCAGCGTCGATGAAGACTCCGCATATTTCAACCGGTGACATGCTTCGTGAATCGGTTACCCGCGGCACTGAGCTCGGAAAGAAAGCCAAAGCGGTTATGGACGCCGGTCAGCTAGTTTCTGATGATATCATGATCGGTATCATCCGTGAAGTTCTTGGTTCGACCAAATGCCGCGGAGGATTCATTCTGGATGGATTTCCGCGAACGGTTCCACAAGCCGAAGCGCTGACAACAGTCCTGACAGATGTCCATGTGAAGCTCGACGCCGTTCTCAACCTCGAGATCGACGAGGCGCAGGTGATCGAACGGTTGAGCAAACGCGTGACATGCCGGAAGTGCGGGCGGATTTATAATCTCGGTATCGACCATCTCTCCGATCCATCCAAATGTCCAAACTGCGGAGGGGAGCTGTTTCAGCGCGACGATGATAAGCCCGAGACAGTCCGAAAGCGTCTGCGTGTCTATGCAGAATCCACTGCTCCTGTTAAAGAGTATTACCGGAAAGCAGGACTGTTGAAGGATATCGATGCGTCGGGGACTGTCGACCGGGTCAACTGCGACATCCGCAAAGCACTCGGACTACCGAAATGAATCTGTGGCTGAGGTCTGATCCAAATCCTCTGATCGTTGCCCACCGAGGTTCGTCCGCAACTCACCCTGAAAATACGCTTGATGCCTTCCGGCAGGCGATCGCAGATTACGCTGATGCCATCGAGCTTGATGTCCAGCTTACCCGCGACGGCCGCGTGGTTATCTTTCATGATTTCCACCTGAACCGAACTACCGATGGAAAAGGCCGACTGAGGGATCACACACTACGCGAGCTGAGGTCTCTCAACGCGAGTTACCGTACTTCCCCGGGTTGGCGAATCCAGAGAATTCCGACGCTCGAGGAAGTGTTTGAACTGGTTGGCAGGAAAATCGGCATCAATATTGAGATGAAAGTGGACAGGAGGACAAAAAATCCGGAGTCCCTGGTTGATCGCACCTGTGAGATCGTGCGTTTGTTTCATGCCCGGAGCAACGTCCTCCTTACTTCGTTTTCCGTCGAAGCTCTTCGTCGCGTCAGGACACACCACCGCGGATTTGCCACCGGCTTACTCCATTATCCGCTCGCTCACCGGTCCCGGTCGCCTTTGGCGCTCGCGGAGGAAGTCGGGGCGCGGTATCTTGTAGTGAGCGGCGCCGCGGTGAACCGGCGGCTCGTCCGCAATGCCCGCAGGAAGGAGCTTCGGCTGGGTGAGTATACGGTGAACTCATCCCTTCGGGTACGGCGGGCATTCCGGTATGGTCTCGATATGATGATTACCGATGATCCGCGAAAGGTGAGACGTTACATTTCCTCAATAAAATAGCAAAGCCCCTCATCGGGGCTTTGCAAAAGCGGGGTACTTCTCTTTCTACTTATTTGCCACGAACAGCTGACCATACACCTTGATGTGTATGGTGCAATGAATTGGCTGCGTCAGGGAATTCAGCGTTGTGGTGAGTGTTACGGTTCTTGAATTGCGCAGCGCGCCGATCAGAGTTTCAACACCAGCAACGTGGTATTGCCAGCCGGTAATGGAGGTAGAGAAGATCGACCTCTCGCTCGAAAAAACAGAGGTCTTCATGTTGTTCATGGTGACAAGCGTGTCTCCATCAACGATGATCGATCCCGAGATGGTGGAATTCGGCGTGCTGTTGCTGTCGATGCGGACGGTCAGATTGTAGAATCTGACGGAGTCCACATCAGATGTTGCTGCGTTCTTTACCTGGCTCAGATCAACGGAGCTCGAGGTTTGATACTGAATCGGGAGCGGGGTATTAAGATCCACGCGCAGCGCCCCGGGCTCTACCGAGCCGTTGAGAATGATCGGAAAATCCGTCAGAAGATCACATCCGTGAAACACCGCGAGTCCCGCCGCAACGATCAACAATGCCCCCAAGAACCTATTCATAGAACATCCTTCCAAGTAGTATTCGATACACTTAAATGCCGAATGCAACGGCGCCGCTGACGACGGTTACATTTCCAAAATTCACATCTCCACTCACGTGGAGGATAATGAGATTGAGTCCGAGCCCGAGCGTCGCACGAACGTTGTTCTCTCCGTCGATATCCATGTGGATATGCGGCTGGCCCACGGCGCCGTACCCCTTATAGGTGTAATCCAGGGTCATTGTCGAAGATTCCAGCTGGAGTCCGCCGTAGAGCGTGAGAAGCGAGAAAGACTTGCTTGCCTGACCGCCGATGCTCATCGTCTTTTCTTCCATAAGATCTCCAATGGAGATTTTCTGATAGAAGACGCTTCCCGCCAGATCAACGGGTACTCCGGGGAGATACCGGCTGATGCTGTGTCGCACGCCGATGCCGAAAAATGTCGACTTCGGGAAATTGTTGACTTCCGGAATCGGGACGTATCGGATTACCGCCTGGGTCCCGAAGAAATTTCCGACAGTAACCTGCGGCACCGCGAGCGGAACAATGCTGAGTTTGAGCTGACCGTTCTGAAACTGATAATCGATTCCCGGCACGGGGCCATGGACGATGGTGCCTTGATTCCCAAAAATGGTGGCACTCTGTACGGGTGTCTGATTGAACGGAGATGGTGCAGTCACGCTGTACATCTTTTCCGCATCACCGATAAGTGTTCCCATGGCGATAAGCTCGAGTTTCAGCGAAATTCCGTCGGTGATTTCCGCGGAATGAAAGACGCCCGAATTCAGGTCAGCTCCTACCGAGGTAACCATCGGCTGAAGATATCCTCGGACCGCATCGGAGTTCAACTGTTGGATCGCATCTTCGATGGGATTCTGGGCTTGTGCGATAGTCTGGAATCCGGAAATCACAAGGACAATGGCAGAAAGCAACGTAATTATCCGGTTCGCCGGAACTGCGTTCATAAACACTCCTTCATGTAATGGGAGATAAGGTAACGAAAGAGATTTCGGGAATCAACGAAAACTGCCCCCGGGGTGATGTATGTCACTTATAAGAACCTGATCTGGTTTCAATGGCGATAATGTAGAGAATTCTTCACTCCAAATCAATCGGGCAATTGAATTTCTCTGAAGACTTTTCTATATTCCACACGATTTTCATTCATGAGAATCATCGAAGGACGGTAGAATGATTTTGGACAAGATCAGGCGGACCATTCGTCTCTCTCTCTCGCTATTCGTAGTTTTCCTTCTTGCCGGCTGTTCGCACAAAGACGGCCAGCAGGATGCTGAGCAGGAGTCGAATCACGCCTCGGCGCTGATGAAGGACGGCGACTACCTTTCCGCACTCCCGCTCCTGAACCGGGCGATCGATGTGTTCACCGAAGTGAAAAGCGATTCTGGTTCTGCAGAAGCGTACCTTCTGGAGGGCGAGTGCTACCGGAACCTCGGCCGCTACGACACCGCCCTGACGTGTTATGAGCATGCCATCGAGCACGCGCAATCGAACGGTACCCAGAAACTTGAACGGAAGGGGAGACTCGCTCTTGCCGAATTTTACTTCCTTATCCATGATAACGCCGCCGCCTGGACCCTTGCTTCGGACGCGCTGGGTTCCGCGAAAGTGCTCAATGATGTCAACGATATGTATGCAGCCCTGCATACGGCAACGAGAGCTGCACACCGTCTCGGTAAATTCGATAATGAAATCTCGCTCCTCTCGGAGCTCATTGAGCTCGACAAGACAATGTACGGCGGCAGGAGCGAACCGGAACTTCTTGAACAGCAGCTGGTAGCGTATGCAGCAGCGGGGGATTACGCAGGAACCCGGTCATTCTGGAATCGCTGGCGCAATGAATCAGTTCCGGCTTCCGACAGCAGTAATCTTGTCCGGCTCTACAGCGCTCTCGCGGATGCACAACTGGAATTCGGTTTTCCCGACAGCGCTCTTCGTTCCTATTCCAGAGCTCTCGACCTGCTGGGTCTGCTTTCCGGTTCGTATGAACGTATTCATATCCTCACAGCATTGGGGAATCTGGCATATCGGTCCCATCATTATGACAATGCACGCCGGTATTACACCGATGCACTGAAGGATGTGCAGCAGCAGGATGATCTGGTCGATGCCCAGATGATCGGCGGTATGCTGGTGGCATGTGAGTGGAGGCTCAGCGGAGCTACCTCAGGCATGACTGTTGCCGAGTTGCTGAAACGCAGTACGGCAATGCAAACCGCCTGCGAGCAGGCAGGGTTTCAAATGGGAGAGGCGTTTGCCTCCTTCCTCCGGGGGCGGATCATCGAAACAAATTTTGGGGCAGACAGCGCAGTCGGCGAATACGAGAAAGCCCTGGAGCTGTATGAAGTTCATCCCTCCTCTTCTGGAACCGATCCGGATGTGCAGTCCATCATCAATACATTTCTCGATGCGGATCAGCTCGGCTGGTACGATCCACTCCTCCAGCGCGCATGTACCCGGAATGATCTTGCCGATGCCTTCACGCTCCTTGAGCGGAAGAACCTTCGGGACATCATCCGGTTTTTCACAGAGCTCTCAATAACTACCCCGTCGGGCAAAACCAACGATGCCATACGACTCTTTCAGCGGCAGTACCATTACCTCCAGCTCGCGACCGACGATCTGCTGGCGGAATGGAGACGGCCCGGCGGAAAACGACTTGCCATCGTCAGCGGCCTGAAGGCGGAAATCCCGCGGTACCGGGATCAGATTCTTGCAGCAGCAAACGCTCTGGACCAGGTTGACAGCAGATTCCGGTGCATTCTGTCCCCGAAACCTTTTACGCTTCGCCAGATCAGGGAGTCGCTGTCACCGCATGCAGGGCTGTTGGAGTATGTTCATCTCACGAATATGATCTATCTTCTTGTCGCAACGCCGGATTCTCAATACCTGAAGAAGGTGCCGACGAATGATTCGCACCTGCAGGAGGTGATGCATGAATATCTCCGGCTACTCTCAGGTTCCGGCACGGGCGGTTCCGGCTCACGGCGCAATGAACTCTCCACGGTTCTCGCAAATCAACTGATCGATCCGGTCCGTTCTCTGCTCGACTCCTCCGTGTACATTGTTCCGCCGACGGATTTTGGCTGGCTTCCGTTTCACACACTGCTCACGGGCTCGGAACCCCTTATCGATCGTGTGAATGTCTGCTATCTCCCGACAGCGCTGGTCCTCCTTTTTCCCCGGCAGCAACCGGTGTACGTTTCGGATATCGTTGGGATCGGGCATCCCGGCAAAACCACATGGGATGTGGAGTATGAGCTAAAAGACATCCGGGGATTCTACGACAAGGCGCGTATGCTTTTCACGTCCTCTGCTACTCTTGACCGGCTCGATTCGTTGCGCTACCAGCTGATCCACGTTGCGGCGGAATTTCATCTCAATACCCGGATACCCGACAGGTCCGTCGCGGTGCTTTCCGACGGACAAACCCCGTTCGGACTCCAGGAAGCCCCGCTCGGTGAAATGCTGAAGATTCCTACTCCGCAAACACTCGTCTTCAGCAATATCACGCCGACTCCGGGTGAGCTCTCGCGCTATATGCCGCTGGCCTATCTCGCCGACGGCGTGTCAACAGTGATTACAACGATGTGGCAGGGCGAGAGAAAGGGGAAGAAATACTTCGGGGAAGTGTTCTACACGAGCATCCAGATCGGCACTCCAGCGCCGATCGCTTACCGTGACGCGATGCGTGCACTGACAAGGAGGCCGGAATTTCAATCGCCGGATCATTGGGGATTGTACTACTGTTTCGGAAGGTAAGAACCTGAAGCTTATTCCTGTCGGATGGTAACGCTGCCGAGGCCTGCCTCTATGTGCATGTTCATCTTTCCTTTCGCCTCGTAATAATTGCTGCTGAAATAGCTGTTTTCTTCCTGTTCGGAAAATCCGTCCGGAACAGCAAGATGTGCAATGATGCTCTTCTGGTAATCCACTCTTGCCCCCGCCCCGTGCGGCACAATCACGGTGAGCGTTCCGAGACCCACTTCAATGTCAACCTCCACTTCGGTGTTTAATGAACCGCTGAAGTCGAGGACGTAGGTTCCGACACCTCCCTGAAATTTCAGGTGTCTGAAATTGGCGTTGCACAAACCTTCTGCGCGAAATTTGCTGAGCCCCGATTCGATGTTCAAATCCTCGATCACGGTCGGGTTCGGCTTGTCGAAATGCATGTTGAACGAACTTGCCCCCGCCGAAACATTGAGGTCCTTCACCATCATTCCGGTGAAATCAAGATCGGCTTTTCCCACGCCGAGCTGGATATCGTACGAGATCGGCACAGCGTCGGTGAAGTGCATGTCCCACGTGTTGGAGCCGAATCCCGTGAAGTTGATTGTGTGATGATGTTCCTCCCGGGAGGAGGTGTTCACTTCTTCAGAGGTATTGATGTCGAGATATCCGGTTTCATCCCGGTTCGAATAGACGATATAATTGCCGATATCATGATTGAGGTCGGCATCGATGTTGGCGTGAAGGAGGGAACCGGGCGACCCGCGCGAAATCCAGATGTCGCTGAACCCCGCATTCACGGTTACCTTCAGGGCCTTCTCATTTGTCAAAGGGATATCTTTGACAATCGTGTTTGCATGACGAAAGAAGACGAATCCGGTGGTGGCTAGCAGGACGACGAGAATAAGGAGGAAATAATATGTCCGTCGCGTACTCATGTGCCTCATTGGATAGGTACGGTTTTTGGGCCGGATTGTTTCAGTAATGCGCTATCCTGTCGCGCAGATACTTGTTGAGAAGCTCACGTGCCCGGAATATGTGCGCTTTCACGGTTCCGATCGGGAGTTTGAGAATTTTTGCGATTTCACTGTAATCCCGCTCTTCCGTATGCCGGAGGATGATGACCCGTTTGTACTTCTCGGGGAGCCGGTTGATCGCCTGCTCGAGCAATTTCGCACGCTGGCGCTGAATTATATCCCTGTCCGGCTCATTGCTTGTATCCGGGAGCTCAAACGTATAATCGCTCTCTTCCATCGGGACCGGTTTATCGATGGAAAAAGTGTTGAGCTTGCGCTTTCGTATGAAATCGATGCTGCTGTTTGTCGCGATCTTGTAGAGCCAGGTCGAGAACGCGAACTCATTATTGAAGCTCCGGAGCGAGCCAAACGCCTTGATGAACACTTCCTGCGTCAGATCTTCGACGTGATTCTGCTGGTGGATAATGCGGAAAATGAGGTTGGAAATCTGGTCGTGGTATTTTTTCATCAGGAGCTTGAATGCCGACTGTTCACCACGGAGCGCGGATGCGATGAGCCGCGTGTCTTCCTTCCGTGATTCGATTTTCGCGGGTGAAAGCAGGCCCGGCGCATCCGGAAGATGCTCTCGCGCTTGACGCTTCTCCTTCTTTCGTGGTGTGGATGAGTGCCGTTTCATTCTTGCCGAAAACTCCGATAACATACCAAAAAATCGAGAGAGAGGCAAGATACTGAATTGAATTAGAGGCGGATTTTGGTTACCTTGATAATGATACAATACTCCCTGAGTACATGTTCATCACCTTTGAAGGAATCGATTACTCCGGAAAGTCGACCCAGGCGCAGCTGCTTGTCGCAAAGCTGGAACAGCTCGGGCGGGAAGTGCTTTTCCTCCGGGAGCCCGGCGGAACTCCGGTTTCAGAAAAAATCCGGCTTCTTCTTCTGGACACCGCACACCGTGATCTCACGCAGTTGACGGAAGTATTGCTTTTTTCAGCTGCGCGATCCCAACTTGTCGCACGTGTAATCGCTCCGGCGCTGACAAAGGGCACCGTCGTCGTGTGCGACCGTTACGTTGATTCCACGATGGCGTATCAGGGATACGGCCGCGGGATCCCGCTTGCCGACATTGTTGCCCTCAATCGCATCGCGACTTCGGGTCTTGTCCCCGATCTGACGATTCTTGTCGATATCCCGGTGGATGAAGTCATCATCCGCCAGCAGAAGGCGGGAGCTTCTTCAGACAGGATGGAATCCTCCGGGACCGACTTTTATGAACGCGTCCGGAACGGGTATCGCTGCCTCGCGTCGGCGGAACCGAAGAGATGGCATAGTGTCGATGGGAAGAAATCGGTGCAGGAAATTCATCAGCAACTGTGGCAATTCGTTCAATCACGTCTTTAGCATCCTGGAGCTTGTTATGAAGCGCAAGATCATCAGCGGGAAGACCGTTCTGACCGTTCTCTGTACCGCAATCATGCTCGCCGGAATCGTCCTGAGTATCGGATTTCGGCCGGCGGGTGACGACTACTTTTTCAAAATCAACAAGAGCATCGATATTTTCGGGAGAGTCTACCGGGAGGTCGCGTTGAACTACGTGGATGTCGTCGATCCCGAGAGATTTATGGAAGCGGGAATCGATGGGATGCTCGGAACGCTGGATCCCTACACAAATTTCATCAGTGAGCGGGAAGCCGATGAAGTCGAACTTATTACGGCGGGCAAGTATGGCGGGATCGGCGTCACCATCGGTGTGCGGGACGGATTTATTACCATCATTTCCCTCATCGACGGATACTCTGCCCAGCGTCAGGGACTCCAGCCGGGAGACCGCATCGTCGAGATTGACGGAAAGACTCTTACCGGCGTCAAGCCCGACGAGATTCGCGCGATGACGCGGGGCGAACCGGGGACAGAATTGCATCTGACGATCCAGCGCGAAGGTGAATCGAAACCACTTCAGTTTACGGTCATCAGGGAAGAGATTCAACTCAAGAATCTGACCTATTCGGCATTCGTGGATTCGGGGATCGCGTATATGCGGCTCGAACGCTTCGCCCGAGGTGCCGGCGACGATCTGCGCCTGGCGATCAAGGAACTTCAGCTCCGGAGCCCGATCCGAGGCATGATCCTCGATCTGCGCGACAATCCCGGCGGTCTCCTCGATGTTGCCGTCGATGTTGTGGAAAAATTCGTTCCGAAGGGGAGTCTTGTCGTCAGTACAAAGGGAAGAACGCCGGAGTCGGAACGAAAGTACTATACCACCGAGGAACCGGTTCTCCCGAACGTTCCTCTCGTTGTTCTTATCAACCGCGGGAGCGCAAGCGCAAGCGAGATTGTCGCCGGGGCGATTCAGGACCTCGATCGCGGAGTAATCCTCGGGACAAGAAGTTTCGGCAAGGGGCTCGTCCAGACAATCACGCCGCTTTCCTACAATACCCAGCTGAAGATCACGACGGCAAAATACTACACTCCGAGCGGTCGATGTATTCAGGAAATCGATTATGCGAAAAAGGGCTCAGATGGCGTGTTCGCGATTACGCCGGACAGCCTGAAAAAGGAATTTAAGACTCTACACGGACGTCCTGTGTTTGAAGCCGGCGGAATTACGCCGGACACCAGCGTTCTTCTTCCGGACCACAGCGGCGTCTATGGAGATCTCCTCCGGAAATCGGAATTCTTCAAGTTTGCAACCAGGTACGCATCATCTCACGGCTCTCTTCCGGAAGGCGTTGACTCGCTTCTGGATCCCTTCAAAAAATTTCTCGGTGATGATCATTACGTTTATGAAGATGCCGGCGTGTCAAAACTCGAAGATCTGACGAAGATCGCGGTGAGTTCGAAATACAGCCCGGCGGTTCGCGATGAAATCGAGAGACTCAAATCAGACATCACGAAGGAGAAGGCCAGCTCGCTCGACCGCCATCGGGAAGAAGTTCTCGCGGGCATCAGAGTGGAGTTGATGGCACACTGGAAAGGAAACGAAGGTCGGATCCAGAGTTCGCTGACGGATGACGAGCAGGCAAATGCCGCCGTCGACCTGATCCGCCACACGCGGACCTTCGAGAGGCTGCTCCGGCAAAAGTAACGCGTCCCGCTATCGCGGCGTGAGCTGGTAGCCGAGATCCATGAGTTTTCCCTGGATCAGGAGGATCATGCGGTTGAAATCGCCGCGCTCGTGAACGAAATCAACCTCGTCCGACGGGATGATGAGGAGCGGACCGAGGCGGTATTTTTTGATCCACTCCTGGTAATGCCCGCTCAGCTGTTCGAGGTAGCTTCTCGGAATGCTCTGCTCGTATTCTCTCCCCCGACGTGCAATTTGCTTGACCAGTGTTTCTATCCGCGCATCCAGAAAAATCAGGAGGTCGGGGGGCTGCAAATACTGCATCATCACCTTATACAGCTCGACGTAATTTGTGTAGTCCCGCTCATCCATCTTTCCGATCATGTGGAGATTACGCGCAAAAATCTCCGCGTCTTCATAAATTGACCGGTCCTGAATGACGCTTTCGCTTCCTTCTACAATCCGCTTGTGGTCGTTAAACCGTTTGGAGAGAAAGTAGACCTGAAGATTGAAAGACCACCGGCTCATGTCCTTGTAAAAATCCGCGAGATAGGGATTGTTGTCGACAGATTCGTAGAACGATTTCCAGCCGTAATGTTCACTGAGCATCCGCGTGAGTGAGGATTTTCCAGATCCGATGTTTCCTGCCACCGCAACAAAGAGGTTTGACTTCATAGCGACGGAATATAGAGGAAATCCCCCTCAATCGCAAAGCAGAAAAGCCGGAATTGTCTGAACATGTTGGGAATTACGTCAGGGCGGCGCGTCGGAGTCTCATCATCAGGTAATACGAGGTGAAGGCGATTCCGAATCCTACGAACCAGGCATAGTTATAGAGATGCATGAAGAACGGTCCGATCTCTTCCGGAGTGCAAAGCTTGATCGTCCCGAGGAATCCGGGAATTGTCGGAGCAATTCCGAGCACCAGGGCAATGAGCGCAGCCGGATTGAAGCCGCCGCGATACCGGAATGTCCCGGTTTCCTGATACAGTCGCAGTACTTCGAGCCGCGTGCGACGAAGAACAAAATAGTCACAAATGAGAATACCCCCGATTGGGCCGAGCAATGCCGAGTAGCCGACAAGCCAGGTGAATATATATCCGCTTGGATCTGCCACGAGTTTCCACGGCTGTATCACAATGCCGATGATACCCGTAATCAGTCCTCCGATCCGGAATGAGATTTTTGAAGGCCAGAGGTTTGCAAAATCGTTTGCAGGACTCACAACATTTGCTGCAAGATTCGTGGCGAGCGTTGCGAGGCAGAGTGCAAACAGTGATACTGCCAGGACCAGCGGGTTGGTGAACCGGGTGATAAGAACGATCGGGTCCCAAATCGGTGCGCCGTGATATATGATGACGGTTGCGGATGTGACCGCGACGCCGATGAAAGAATAGAGCGCCATTGTCACCGGGAGTCCGATCGCCTGGCCGAGCATTTGATCGCGCTGTGAACGCGAATACCGTGTGAAGTCGGGTATATTCAATGACAATGTTGCCCAAAAGCCGATCATTCCGGTGAGCGACGGAAAGAATACCATCCAGAACTCGCCTTCTCTTGATCCTCCCGGAACAAACTGGGAGGGCTGCGAGAGAATGGGGCCGAATCCGCCCGCCTGCAGGTATGCCCACGCCAGAAGTACAAGCCCGAGAAGGATCAAGAGCGGTGCCTTGATATCGAGAAGGAAGCGAATCGAGTCGATACCTTTATAAATGACAAACATATTGATTCCCCAGAAGAAGAGGAAGCAGGCTAGTTGCGCAATATTGATTCCAAGGAACCAGGGCGGAAGGGAATCCCACGAAGGAAGATACATCGTAATGATTTTGTAGATGGCCCATCCTCCGATCCACGTTTGAATGCCGAACCATCCGCATGCCACAAATGCACGAAGGAGTGCCGGAATGTTTGCTCCGCGTACGCCGAATGAGGCGCGACAATACACGGGAAAGGGAATACCATATTTTGTGCCAGCGTGCGCGTTGAGGATCATCGGGATCAGGACGATCAGGTTTCCCAGGAAGATCGTCAGAACCGCCTGGTACCAGTTCATTCCTTCCGAGATAAGAGAAGACGCGAGCATGTACGTGGGAATACATGCCGACATGGAGATCCACAGCGCGGCAATGTTGTAGATTCCCCATCGTCTCTGCGATATCGTTGTCGGCGCGATATCCCGGTTGATGAGCGGGCTCCGCTCGATTTGTGAGATATCGATCTCCACGAGTTCCGCTTGCGCATCGTTCATGCTGATTCCTTTCATGATGGGGAAATGGGGGGAATGCAGTTAACGTTCGGATTGATGAAGCGCATGCATTGCCGAAGTATCTCCGAAGCCCGCGGCCTGCCGAAGGGTCGCGAGATACTCATCGTTCCGCCCCATTGCGAGGTACAGCTCGGCAAGATGGTAATACGTCGCGCCGCGTTTCGTATCAATCCTGATCGCCTGATGAAAATCGTTGATGGCCTTGTCGAAATCTCTCCCGCGTGTATGAAGTATTCCGAGGCGGTCATGCGCCGGCGCACTCGAGGAATCCAATCTGATGGCTCTGCTGTAAAGCTCTGATGCACTTTCGGTATTATCCTTCGACAGGTAATAATCGCCGAGATTCAGACAGGCATTGACGTAGGGAATGCGTATCAGTTCGTTTCCCGGATCGATGTCGAACCACTTCTCGTACGTCTGAACGGTTCCTTCGAGATCCGACGGCGTGAGTGTATCGATTGCGGAAATCGTATTCGCATAACCGCGGGGATCGTCGGGATATGCCGCGGAGTACTCCTTCCAGACAGAGACCTGATGCAGGGTATCACCAATGGCGCTATAGTAGCGTGCCTCCCGCAGGGACATCGTGTATCTTCCAAGATGTGAAAGGATGCGTTGATCCCAGAGCGATTCGAACCTCCTGATGCTTGGTTCGGTGGCAGCGTTAACGCTGAACCAGGTGATGGAGTTGAGCAACGTCATTGCTGCAGCAAGAAAAACCGCCTTCGTCCCGTAGGCGGGATACTTCGCGAAGACCACGACTGCGGCGATGAGATTGGCGAGTCCGAAAAAGACCGCAAACGTATCCCAGTCGTTTGCCGTTCCCTGCTCGAGCTTTGCATCGATCAGATACAGAAATACCGGAATAATGGCGAGGAGCCCCCAAACAACCACCGGGTTTGCCGAGAACAATTTTCTTCCGGAGCGGACGATGAAGGCGAGCAGAAGGAGCAGGGCAAACGGTGACATCAGAACAAAATAATTCAGGAGATCAATCGAGTGATTCAGGGAAAACAGCGTGAATGCCTGAGAATATGCATTGACCGGGGTGATATTCCATGTGATCGAGAGAAAATGGCTGATAGGACTCTGATCGAGGAGCCGTTCGATCCGGAAATCGACGGCAAGGAAGAGGATAAACATCAGAAAGAGTGCAATACCAAATCCGGCCAGAACTTCCCTCCGGTTTCCGTTACGGTAGTCGCGGATCGCAAGATAGAGAACCGATATTCCGAGAAGACCGCTGATCACATGGCTTGACGTCACGAGCGCGTACGAGATCGGCACAGCGATAAAAGAGAGCTTTCCCTTCAATGAGCGGACGGAACAGAGAACGAAGAGCGCAAAGGCCACGCTCGAGACCGAATAGACCTCGATATATCCCATGAAGAACGTCATGTACGGGAGCACGATGACTAACCAGAATACGAGCAGTCGTTGGACCGGGTGAGTGAAGAGTTCCCGGACGATGAAAAAACAAAGAACGATGAACAAACACCCGAAAACCAGATGAACAAGAAAGAAGGAATGCACGGCGGCCGGGAACGAAGAGTTCCCGAGGATCGACGTCAGGAAGTAGAGGATGAAAATCGAAAGCGGTTCATTCCACGGCGCAAGATAGGACAGCCCCACATCGAAATCGTGAAAATTCTTGAGGAGGGTGAAGCTATCCCCCAGAAGTGGTGCGGGAATGTGGAAAATCGATGCTCCAATGACAAACAGGATGAGGACGCTTCCGAGGAAGGGCGCCGGGCGACGTTCCATAAATCCGGCGATCGGCTTCAGAAAGTTCTCCACATCAAAGCGGATGGCAGCAATCAGAGTTATCGCTGCGCAGAGGACGTAAAGGGCCAGCGCATACCACGGGAGGAACGCAAGAAAGTGGAATCCCCATGCAATGCCCACCGGCATGAAAGAGCCCGCCACAAACAGAAGGGCGAGTCCGATTGAAAGAACTACGGTGAACTGAAAGAATTGCCTTTCCATGTGCTCGATGCCGCTTTCGGAACTCCGGGGAACTGGGGTTACATGCTTCTGGGTTCAGGTGAAGAAAGGATGCACCGTCCCTCCCCGGTCAACGGTGTCGCCTCTCAGAGATTATTTCCACGAGATCCCTTGTTGTTGAAGGACAGTCTGTGCGGCGGCATTGCCCAGCCGCGCTGCGCGTTTCTTGAATTCCATCGCCTTCTTCTTGTCGCCCTGGTCTTCATAGACGCTTCCGAGATTGTAGTACGCATCTGAGTAGGTCGAATCGAGCTCAATGGCCTGATTGAAGAGCTCGATCGCACGCTCGCGGTCGCCTTCCTGCGCGCAAATGCTGCCGAGATTGTTGTAGGCATGATCGAGGGTCGGATCAAGACTGATCGCGCGCTCATAATAGGTCTTCGCAGGGGAGTACATGCCGTTGGTGTAGCGGTCGTTCCCGGCATCCAGGCAGACCCGGGCGAATGCTTCGTGGGCCAGAGTGTCCGTGGGATTTACGGCCAGCCACCGTTCATAGACTTCCGATATCTTCTCGAACCGTTCCGGCCCCCCGTGCTGGAGATTCTGGATCAGATTCTGATAACCGCGGGGATCCTCCGGATGGTCCCTCATGTATTGCTCCCAGAGGATTGCCGGACTGGTGGTATCCTGTTCCTGATGATAGTATTGGGCGAGATGCAAGGCCGCGGTGTAGTAGGATGCTTCCGATAACGTCCGGCTGTCCAGGATCGATCTGTAGCGGTGCAGAGCTCCGTCGGTTGTTGAGTTCAAATAGGTGTAGCCGATCGTATTCAACATCCCGATGCCGAGGATAAGCGAGAGAATTGAAGTGCGGTTTTCGAGCGCGGAGCGGGATAACGCAACTGCTGAGAGCAGAATCCCGACAAATGCATACGGTGAAAGGACGTCCCAGTCTTTGACCGCACCGAGGTCGAACTTCACGACGAAGAGAAAAAGAAAAACGGGTGCAATCGCAAAGACCAGGAAACGAAAAATTTGTTCTCTCCAGATTTCACGGGTCCACTTTCCGACGGTAAGAAAGAAGATGAAAATCGCCGGCGTGTAGAGGAGAAGAAGTGCATTGACCAGATCGGAAAGGTGATACGGTGACAGCAATGTGTATGGAGTTGAGAGAATTTCGTCGGGGTCCGTCGGTACAATGAGAGGAAGAAAATGACTGTGTGGGACCGCGGCAGAATATTTTGTGAAGTCGAAATTTGCGATGACCAGCAACGCGAAGGAGAGTACTGCGGCCGCGAGAACAGCCGCAAGAACGTTGGATCTCCTGCCCGCTTTCCACTGGATGTATGCACCGTAGCATACCGAAGGAAGGAGCAGGAGGGCAAGATAATGAGATGCAATCGCCAGAACGGCCATCACCGGGACGAAGACAAACGAGAGCTTGTCTCTCAGAGCAAGAACCGCAACAAGAATATAGAGTGAAAGGACAAGGAGCACAAAGCCGTACGTTTCGACGTAGCCGAAAAACAACTGCATGTAGGGAACAAACATCAGCAGGCAGAACACACCGAAGCGGATCTGGATGTCGGGTATCAGCTCCCTGACGAGGAAGAATGTCGCGACGATGAACCCAATTCCCAGAACAATATCTGCAACAAGAAACGCGTTGAGAAATCCGGTAAAGGTCGCAGGCGCAAAAAGCCGGACGATGACAAAATAATAATACGTGGCAAGCGGTTCATTTCGGTAGAGGAGGGCGTCCGGATTATGCAATGCGTCGGAGAAATTCCGCACCAGGAAAAAACTGTCGCCCAGGAGAGGTGCCCGGACTTTCAGCAGAATCGCGCTAAGAACAAAAATTCCGACAGAGGTAACAAGGAACTGATAGGGGTTCTTTTCCATATAGGAAGATGTCCCCTGGGTGACGGCATCAGCCAGCCCCGAGCGGGCCGCTAAAATCACACCAGCACCAAGAACGAGGTATCCGAGAAGAAACAACGGAGGGAGAAATCCAAACTGGTGAAATCCCCACGTCAGTGTGGAGGGAAAAAAGAAGCCGACGATGTGGATGATGAGGATGCTGACGGCAAGGCCGACGGCCAGGGCAAAATCTCGGCTTTTCATTGGGATAGTATACGGCGAAGCGGACAAAAAATCAATTCGGGGGCGAACCGCAGCTATGCATCATGTTCCAATGGGATTTCTCCGTTTTCCCTTCAGCTCAGCACACCATATAGGGATTACCACATGAATGTCTGCCCGGCGAATTTCACCGGTAATTCCCCTGATGGATGGAAGGAATCGCACTAAACGTCTGTTTTCTGCAGTGAAGAATCGGATAAATGAGGAAGGGCCTGACCATGCTTCGGTACGGAAAAAGAGAAACGCCGGTTATCGTGAGTTCGTTCTTCGGGTTTGTGAGCGTGGGCACAGCATTCGTTCCGGGAATATATTTACTTGGGGTTGTAAGTTGATACTCCGCAACTTACACTAATGTCAGGGGATAGCCCGATCCGTGAAAGGGTCGGGCTCGATTTTTTATAGCCCCTGCTTATTTGCAACATTCCCCTCCTCCTTTTTCGTCCGCAGCGCCTCGTTCAGTTTTTCCTCGAGTTCGAGTTTCTCACGTGAAACTGAGCCGCTTGGTACTACGACCGGAACCTTCGATGCGCTCTTAAAAAATCTGATGAATGCCAGCAGAAATCCTGCCACAATCGAACCTGCGCTGATGATGAATCCTAAATAATAGACAATGTCCGCAATATCGTCGGCCATCGGTACTGCATGCCACGAAGAGAGCAGGTTGAACCAGTCATGTCCTGAAGAGTCTCCGCCAAGCAGGGGGAGGGCGCGGTATGCGGCATCGCGGATATACAGACTGACATCCATCATATTCTCTCCCATCCAGAAGAGAGCGAACGGTGCCACTTCGGATCTCTGCCGGAGGGCAATGAGGAACCAGAGGAACGGGAACATGATCTGCCAGAACGATCCTCCCAGAATGTAAAGCGTTCTCCCGAAGAACATGAAGAGAAAATGCCCGCCCTCATGAAGAGGAAGGAAGATCAGGGATCGGAGTACTGCGAGAAATCCGGGCCAGTACTGACCGGGATGATACTGGATGAATGTCGTTTCTGCCTGGTAGAACACAAGCGTGAGGAGAACGTAGACGGCAATCTTGAAGAGCAGCGGCACATACCGTTCCAGCGGATCGAGCGCCTGCGCCGAACTGTCCTGATTGGTCACTGGTTTCATAACGATATCTTTTCAAAGGGGATATCGAGCACACGATATCGTCTCCACTCCCGATAACTGAAATGCCACCATTCATTCTTGTCGACCCGAAATCCCTCGCGCTCCATGGCGTGGCGGAGAAGATCGCGCATTGCCCGCTGATTTTTTGTTCCTCCGGAGAAATTTGGGGAGGCGTTGATTGTGAAGTCATCAAAAGGACTCGGCATGATGATCTCCTTGCCCGAGGTTCTATCATAGAGCGAAAGGTCAACGGCACATCCGCGGTTGTGAACTGATCCTTTCTTCGGGTCTGCAACGAAGTTGTGCTGGTTGGTAGGTGTTTCGTCCCAGAACTGTTTTGTGACCGACCAGGGGCGGTATGCATCAAACACCAGCAAGCCCAGACCGTGTTTATGGACGGCCCGGCTGACGCGCACAAGAGCTTCGGCTGCAGGCCGCTGAAGAAATGCCGCCGCTCGCTGATACATTGGACGGTGCATGAAGTTCGCAGACGTTGCATATCGGATGTCCAGCCGGATGGTGGAATCCAGCGAGGTAAGAGCGACGAGGTCATTCGGGAGAAAATGACTGCCCTTCTCGGATGGTGGTTGCGGAAACGCTGAAGTGGCGAGCGTCAGAAGGAGAAGCGCAGCCCGAAGTGCTCCGCCCGGGAGAAAAAATCGGCCCGTCAACCTTGCACTCATCATTGTACGTTACTTCGTGACCGGGGGCGGACTCGCATTTCCGATATCGAGGATGAACTTCCACCTGCCATCCGGCTGCCTTTTCCACACGGTCACATACTTTCCATAATGAACCGCCGGGTTCTTGTCCTTGTCCAGGTATCGGTATTCCGAAGTGCCGCGGGTATATCCAAGATCCGATGAGACCGAGACATCTGCTGATACCGGCATCCAAGTCAGTGTCGCACCTTCTGAACCTTCGGAGAGATGCTTCCGGATGTTGTCTCTTCCGGAAACCGGTTCGGATCCTGCCGGAAACAACATCGCGTCGTCGGCCATGAATTCCAGAAATGCCTCGACAAACCCTTTTTCTGCTGCGACATTGTTGAACTCGCGATCAACGTTCAGAAGTGAATCCCGCGCAGTCACCGCAGCCAATCCCTGGCGGTAACCCGGTTTGCCCGGAAGAATGGTGTGGCTCAACCCGATCAGCAGGAAGAGTGCAGCAACTGAGATTCTGCTCGGCACAATATGCCTCCTATGCTCTTTTATGAATGAGCTCCCGTAACCCACGTTTCGTCGATCAGCCGATCTCTTTGGTCAGCGCCAGGCGCCGGCAAATGCATCGCGCTTGACGAACTGTCCCCGTCCGGCCTTTCCCAGCCACTGGCCTTTGTCAACAATCACCTCACCCCGTGAGAGAACGGTCTCAGCGTTCCCCTTAATCCTGAATCCCTCGAACATCGAATAATCGACGCGCATATGATGCGTCTTGGCAGAAATCAAATAATCGGCATTCGGGTTCCAGAGGACAAGGTCGGCATCGCTGCCGATGGAAATCGTTCCTTTCCTCGGGTACATGCCGAACATTTTTGCCGGAGTCGTCGAGGTGATTTCGACCCATCGGTTGAGGGAGATGCGTTTCTGATTCACACCACCTTCATAGAGCAGCTGGAGGCGGTTTTCAATTCCAGGTCCGCCATTCGGTATCTTCGTGAAATCATCCTTCCCCATTTCCTTCTGCTCCTTGAAGCAGAACGGGCAGTGATCGGTCGACACAATCTGCAGGGTGTTGGTTCGCAGGCCATCCCAGAGTTTTTCCTGATGCCATTTTTCCCGCAGCGGCGGCGTGAATACAAATTTTGCTCCCTCGAAGTTGGGCCGGTCCAGATCTTCGACGGAGAGGAACAGATACTGCGGACAGGTCTCTGCATATGCCAGGACACCCTTGTCGCGCGCTTCGGCCACACGCAGCAGGGCATCGTTGCTGGAAAGATGGACAATATAGACGGGCGTACCGGCAATTTCCGCAAGGGCGATCGCCCGGTTCACTGCCTCCGCCTCTGCCGTTGTCGGGCGTGTCAGTGCATGATAGATCGGTGTTCTCTTTCCATCGGCAATTGCTTTCTTGACGATCACATCGATGGCACTGCCGTTCTCGGCATGCATGCAGACGAGCGCACCGTTCTCCGCGGTTTTCCGCATCGCCTTGAAAATCGTGGCATCGTCGACCATCAATACTCCCGGATACGCCATGAAGAGTTTGAAGCTGGAAAGCCCTTCCCGTACCATTTCGTTCATGTCCTCGAGATGGGCATCGGGAAGATCGGTAATGATCATGTGAAGTCCGTAATCCGTACACGCCTTTCCTTCCGCCTTCTTCCACCAGATATCGAGGGCTTCGCGCATTTTCATTCCCTTCGACTGGATGGCAAAATCGACAATCGTTGTGGTGCCACCGAATGCCGCGGCGCGGGTTCCTGTTTCGAAATCATCGCTCGAGGTGGTTCCGCCGAACGGCATTTCGAGATGTGTGTGAACATCGATGCCGCCGGGTATCACATATTTCCCTTTTGCATCGATGGTTGTGTCGGATGTCATCGGAAGACCGGTTCCGATTGCACGAATCTTCTCTTTCTCGATGTAGATATCCGCAGTGTAATTCTGTTCAGCGGTTATGATGTGGGCATTCTTGATCAGCGTGGACATGGATTCTCCTTTGCCAAAGTGTTGGTGGAATGTAACAAAATTCCAAAAGATTGTCACATGGCGAATGGATCGTAGAACGGAGGCGGCTACTCACCTGAAGCAAAAAACCCCGGATCCGAAATCAACGAACCGGGGTTTTCTTAACCGTATGGCCTGACAGGCCGGCTACATCCAGGGCTCGTCGCCCGATGGACCGTAGATCGACGGTACTCTGCCTTCTGCCATGCGCAGGTAGATGGAAAACTGACCGCGGTGATGAATGGTATCCATCATCATCATCCAAAGCGTATCGCCGCTGCGGACATCGCCCGGCGTCTTCGGCGCGACCATGAACTTGACCATCTTGTTGAAGTCGTTATCGCTCATCTTCCTGATTTTTCCGACATTCTCCTGATGGTTCCGTTCGTACGTGGCAACAATCTCGTTCAATGTCGCCGGCGGCTTCGGCATATTCATGAAATCGAAGTTGCCGGTTAATGCACCATTGACGAATACCTTTTCCTCTGAAACCATGCGCCAGGCCAGGTCCTTTGCCGTCGGACACTTTCCGTGCGGCTGAAGATCCGCTTTCTGAGCGGGGTAGGACTTCAAGACCTTCAGTGTGGTCTGGAATTCCCTCTCCCAGTTTTGTATGAATTGCTCCCGTTCGAACATTGCCATAAAGAACACTCCTTTCTGATAGATGTTTGATGTAATGAAGAAAAATGTCCCGGGTATCACGTCCGGGCGATTAGTGGATTTCGATACGATGCTTTTTTTGAAATTGCTGAAGTGCTTCCCACGTCACCGGCTGGGGGAGCTGTTTCATCAGCTCGTTCCAGGTCATTGTCTCCTTGCCCTCATCGATCCTGACCATCGAGATGCACTTGTCTACCGGGCAGACGAGGTAGCACAGAGCACATCCCACACAATCCTCTTCCCTCACGCGCGGCTGTGTCCGCTCGCCCTGGACGCTCATGTCGATGCACTGGTGGGCACTCTCGTCACAGGCGATGAAGCAGAGATTGCAGTGAATACATTTTGCCTCATCGATGCGCGCCACAGTCCGGCAGAGAAGGTTAAGATTCCCAAAATCCGAGAGGTGTCGTAGAGACTTTCCCCGGAACTCCTCGATCGTGGAAAAGCCCTTCTCTTCCATCCAGTTTGAGAGCCCTTCGGTAAGATCGTTGATAATCCGGAAACCGTAATGCATGACAGCCGTGCAGACCTGAACGCTCGAAGCTCCGACGAGAATGAATTCCGCCGCATCCTGCCATGTGGAGACGCCGCCGATTCCGGAAATCGGAAGCCGGACCTCCGGATCCGATGCGACCTGTGAAACCATGTTCAGGGCAATCGGTTTAACCGCAGGCCCCGCCAGACCGCCGTGACTTCCTTTTCCATCTACCGAAGGTGAGAATTCCAGAGTATCGAGATCAACCTTCATAATGCTGTTGATCGTATTAATGAGGGAAATCCCGTGTGCGCCCCCTTTCTTTGCCGCCCGCGCGGGAAAACGGATGTCCCCGACGTTCGGTGTCAGCTTGACGAGGACAGGAATGGTGGAGACCTCGGCGACCCATTCGGTAATCATCGAACAATACTCCGGCACCTGCCCGACCGCGGCTCCCATGCCGCGCTCGCTCATCCCGTGAGGACAACCATAGTTCAGCTCGATGCCATCACACCCGGTGTCAATCGTTCGTTTGACAATATCGTGCCATGTCTCGCGTTTCGACTCCACCATGAGCGACACGATGACCGCCCGATCCGGCCAGAGCCGCTTGGTCTCGGCGACCTCTTTCAGATTTGTTTCGATTGGTCTGTCGCTGATAAGCTCGATATTGTTGAGAGCGAGTATTTTTTGTCCGTTATAGTCTATCCCTCCATAACGGTTGAAAACGTTCATGACGGGCTCACCGATCGTTTTCCAGACTGCCCCGCCCCAACCCTGTTCAAATGCCTTGCATACCTGGTAGGCGGAGTTCGTTGGCGGCGCAGAGGCGAGCCAGAACGGATTCGGGGACTTGATGCCGCCGCAGTTTATCGAAAGGTCAACCATGCTCGATACTTTCTAGATATTGTTCTTTTCCGCATTGCGTTTTGCCGATGCCGGAGTTGCGGGCATCAGGAGGCCTGATGATTCTGTAACAGCAATAACCCATCGCTTGTTCTGCTTCTTCCAGACCCGCAGGAACCTTCCCGACATTTCCACAAGGGAGCCGTTTCTCGGCAGGTAGGAAAAGTCGAATTTTCCCCATTCATATGCCAGGTCCCCGCTTTCCGCGGGCTCTACATGCGACTCCGTTATTCCGAAATGCTTAACCTCCCCCTTTGCAAACAGATCCCACCAAAGCTGTTTTACGTCGTCCGAGCCGGCATACGTAGTGTCCGGAAACATCGCAACGAGTTCCGGACCATTCCAGTACACCGACATCAGTTCGGCAATATTCTGCCTGTTGAAACCGTCGACGAGAAATTTTCCCTGATCCCCGATGTCCTTCCGGATGGTTTCAGGATCTGATCCGGACCGGCATCCCCCGAGAAGAATAAAAACGCACAACACTACCGCATGAGATCGGTACGAGAGAGCTCTCATTGTTTCAGTCAACGAGGAAAAAGTACTTTGTGAATGCCATGCGCGGCCTTCTTCCCATCCGCAGCTGCGTTGACGACCTCTTTGCCGCCGTTGATACAATCTCCCCCGGCAAAATATTTGGGATTTGACGTCTGGAGCGTTTCCTGATCAACGGCGATTTTCCCGCCATGAATCTTCAGATTTGTGATCTGTGAGAAAAGGTGGTCGGCAGGACGCTGGCCGATCGCCTTGATGACCATATCGACCGGGATCGTGAACTCGGAATTGGGGATGGGAATCGGCGCGGGCTTGCCTTTCGCGTCTGGCGGACCGAGTTTCATGCGGACGCATTCAAGGCCTTCGACCTGCTTCGCGCCGAGAATGCGTTTCGGTGCAGTCAGAAAGTGAAACTCGACGCCATCGATCTTCGCAAGCTCGAACTCAAAGTCGTATGCCGACATTTCTTCTCGGCTGCGACGATAGATCATGAGAACCCGTTCGGCGCCGAGCCGTATTGCTTCCGTAGCCGCATCGATTGCCGTATTCCCGCCGCCGACGACGGCAACCGTCTGACCGACATCGACGGACTTCCATTCGCGGCTCGTCACCCGCTCGATGAATTCCAGTGCATCGCAGACTCCGGACAGATTCTCACCCGGAATGGAAAGATCGGGCGAAAGACCGAGCCCTATTCCGATAAAGATGGCGTTATGACGCTGCTCAAGATCCCGGATCGGGATGGTCTTTCCGATCGTCGCGTTTGTCCGGATCACTACGCCGAGACCTTCCACGAGTTTTACTTCGTTGAGACTGTCTGCAGTTGTTGTCTTGTACGGCGCGATGCCGTGCGAATCAAGACCGCCGGCAGCATTGCGACCCTCGTACATCGTAACAGCATACCCGAGGAGTGCAAGCTCAGCTCCGCATGCCAGGCCCGCAGGTCCGCTGCCGATGATTCCCACGGATTTCCCGTTCGGTGCGGCCGGCGTAAACAACTGCGGCATCCCCTTCCCGAAATACCAGTCCATCGTATACCGCTGCAACCGGCCAATCTCGATCGGCCGCTCACCGCGGGCGTTGTACACGCATGCGCCTTCGCAGAGGACTTCGACAGGACATGCTTTGGCGCAGGTCAGCGCAATCCAGTTCGATTCGAGAATCGTCTTTGCGGAACCTTTCACATTTCCGGATGCGATCTTCTTGATGAACGTGGAGATGTCGATGTGCGTCGGACAGGCCTTCATGCAGGGAGAATCGTAGCAGAAGAGACAGCGGTTGGCTTCGGCAACAGCCTGGTTTTTCGTTAGCGCAGTATGGAGTTCGGAAAAATTCTTCTCGTACTGATCGGCCGTGAGTTTTGCAGCAGTATGCATACGATCGTTCGTTTCCTGTGGTGGATTCGGGAGTTATTCAGAGACGCCGGACCGAGGCGGATTGCCGCGATCGGAGATGATGACGGCAGACGACGGCGGAATCTAGCTCATCCAGTTGACTTTCGATTCCGGATTCCATTTTATCGTCGTTTTCTTCGGCCTCGTGAAAAATTCGATCGAGCTCTTTCCGGTGATATCGCAGGCGCCGAACTTTGATTCGTTCCAGCCGCCGAACGAGAACGGTTCCCGCGGCACGGGAACGCCGATATTAATACCAATCATCCCGGCACTCGCCCGCTCGGAGACGTACCGTGCCATGCCACCGCTCTGTGTGAATACCGATGCCGCATTGCCGTACGGATTAGCATTTTCGATCTTCAACGCTTCATCAACCGTCTGTGCGCGCATGATCGCCAGTACCGGACCAAAGACTTCTTCCTGTGCGATTTTCATATCCGGTCTCACGAAATCGATTACGGTCGGACCGACCCAGAACCCCTTCTCTTTTCCCTTCACCACGGCGCCCCTGCCGTCGACCAGGACCTTTGCCCCGTCGCGTTCCGCTTCCGTGATATAACGCTCGATGCGCTCTTTCGCCTGTTTCGAAATAACCGCTCCCAGATTCTGTCCCGGCACAATCTTGCGCACTTCTTCACAGAGCTTGCCGATAATATGATCCACGGTTCCGACGGCAACCATTGCCGATGCTGCCATACACCGTTGACCCGCGCAGCCGGTCATGGAGGCCGCCACATTCGATGCCGTCATCGCTTCGTGAGCATCCGGTAGAACGATCAGATGGTTCTTCGCTCCTCCAAGGCATAATGCCCTCTTGTGATGCGACGTGGCGCGAGCGTAGACCAGCTTCGCAACCCTTGTCGAACCGACGAATGTCAGCGCATCAATGCCGGGATCGTCGCAAAGTGCTTCGACGACGGCCTGTCCACCGTGAACGACATTGAATACCCCGTCGGGCAGCCCGGCCTTCTTGAGCAGTTCCGCGATGCGCAGTGCGCTCAGGGGAACAACCTCCGACGGTTTCAGGACCATCGTATTGCCGAGCACGAGCGCGTTCGGAATCGTCCAGTTGGGTACCATCGCCGGAAAATTAAACGGCGTTATGCAGGCAACGACCCCCACCGGGAAACGATCGATCCGGCACTCTACTCCATGACTTACTTCCAGAACCTCTCCGCCGATCAACTGCGGGATCGAGCAGGCAAACTCGGTGACCTCGATCGACTTTTCGATCTCTGCCATCGCTTCACTCATGATCTTCCCATTCTCCCGATGAACGAGCGCAGCGAGTTCGTTGGCATGATCTTCCAATAATCTCTTGTAGCGGTAAAAAACCTGTGCCCGCTCTTTCACCGGCATTGCCGACCATTTCGGGTAGGCAGCACGTGCAGCCGCAACCGCAGTCTTTACGTCCGACGCTTCCGAAAGAGGAACAGTTGCGATCTCTTCTCCGGTAGAGGGATTTAAAACAGGAAGTGTGGAGTGCCCGTGTGGCTGGACAGTGGTGCCGTTGACGTAGTTGTTCAGTGTCTCCACCTGAGAGGAGGGAAATTCATGCCTCGTCAGTGTTTCAGTTTCTGGTTGCATGTCGTGACCCCTTGGAAGTGTTCTATAATAAGACGCCGGGGTTCGGAAACTTCTGTCCCCGAACCCCGGAACTAAGGTACTACTCTTTCTTTACTTTATCAACAGCATCTTTCGGACCGAAGTGTACGATCCGGCCTTCAGCTCATAGAAATAGACGCCCGCAGGAAGATTGAGGGGATTAAACGTCACCCGATAGTTCCCGGGATCCTGCTGCCGGTCGACAAGCCGGGAGACTTCCTGCCCGAGAAGAGAAAAGACAGTCAGATGCACATATTCTGCCTTGGGCAAATCGTAAGTGATTTGTGTCGATGGGTTGAACGGGTTCGGATAATTCTGCCCGAGACCAAACTGTTTCGGGATTCCCGGGAGACGGTCTACAACTCCATCGGTAATATTGATCACGACACCCGTGTCTCCTGGATTGGCATACACGATTGGTATAAAACCACCGGGTGGAAGAAGGTAATTACCTATGCCCATCAGGTAATGGGAGAGTTTATTGGATACGCCAACCGTGAACGATCCTGTTGCGGAATCCGAGAGCACATACGCTGTTGCGGAATCGGTCTGAGCACTGACGCCAATCCTTCCCGGAAAAGGAAATCCTGTGACCTGGACGTATCCCTTGATGAACGAATTCACATTGTACACTACCAGGTTACGATAGAGGCTGTCGCCGTAGTTGATAACCGGAAGAGAGAACCGCGCAAGTAACGCTGTCGTGGTGAACTGCTGCGGTGACGTGGACGAAACAGTCCAGGTTTGTCCGTTGAGCTCACCGCTTGGGAGCCCCACCTGAAAGAAACCGGCAACATTTGTCCGGCTTGTGTACATGCTGAAATCCGTATTGCCATTAAGTTCTACGTCGACATCCGAAATGGGATTTCCGAGCTCATCCTTCAACGTTCCAGCAACCTGCGCCGCCGCAGAGATAAATGTGAAATTGAGCCCCGACAGATTCTGATTGATCACGATATTCGTGTCTGTCGGTGTCAGGATACTGGGAGCAAATTGAGTTGCCACGCGGAGATTCCACGGATTTCCGGCGGTGTCAGCAGTCAAATAAATGGTATAGTTGCCCGAAGCGTCGGTAAGTGCCTGCCAGAAATTCGGGTTAAAGTGATGCCGGTCGATCTCCACGAGAACATATTGGGCACTCTTGCCCGATGGGGGAGTGATGTGCCCCGATACGCTGAAAGCCGGTGATGAGAGTGGATTGATGGTGCCTGCGCAGATCACGCTCAAACCGTTGTTCGTGAGCTTCATGACAAAATGCCCGGGGGCTAATCCTACCGGCTGAGCGAAGATCACGTGACCGTTCGCAGAACCGTCGAGATCGGGCGGACCGTTGCCTGCCGTGTCGCCGTCGGTTTGCGAGAATGTCTGTACCAGCTGGTCGACTCCGGGATCGATGGTGCCATTGGCGTTGACGTCGAACCAGAGGTCGAAGACCGTTGTCGATCCGACCGGACAATTGAATGTCCAGCCGATGGTGTCACCCGTTGTCATCGTGAAATTGGTGGGGACTCCATTGACAAGGAGGCCGGTTACCTGAGTGCGAGCTGTGCTGGAAAGGATTGCGATCGCGAAGAGAGATCCCACTATGTAGCGTAGTTTCATTCGTTCTTCCTTCTGATGTGAATAATGTCCCACGGCACGCATGGTTTGCGTGCCGCTTATTCATGAAAGAACAATTACACTACTGCTTGATCCGCAATAGTCAGAGATGCATCAAACGCTTTGACTCCCAAATCAATCTCCTCTTTCGACACGATCAGAGGAGGTGCGACGACAAAATGACTGACCCACGCCTGAATATACACGCCGTTCTTCATCATTTCCGCTGCGACTTTGTCGACCAGCAGAGGCACGCCGTTCACTTTATCGCTGTAGGTATTGAACGGTTCTTTGGTCTTCTGATTCTTCACCAGGTCCACTGCCCAGAAGAGGCCGATGCCGCGGACATCCCCGATCGAGCGGTGTTTGGATTTCAGGGCATTCAATTGTTTGCCGAGATATTCGCCCATCTCGTTGGATCTGCGGAGAAGGTCGAGTCGCTTGTACTCGCCGATGGCTGCAATAGCCGGCGCGAGCGTGAGCGGATGAGCTTCATACGTATGCCCGTGAGAAAAATAGTGATCGTCGAAGAAGTCGCCGATCTTTTTTGTTGTCGCACAGAGGCCCAAAGGCATGTATGCCGTCGTGATTCCTTTCGCGGTCGTCAGAATATCCGGCAGGACACTCCAGTGGTCAACGGCAAACCAGGTTCCTGTTCTTCCCCATCCTGTCATGACCTCGTCGGCGATAAGGAGGACGCCGTGGCGGTCGCAGATCTGGCGCAGCCGCGGCATATATTCCTTCGGCGGAATCAGAACACCGTTCGTTCCGACGACCGGCTCGACGAGCACAGCCGCCACATCGCTTTCGTTTTCAATCATGTGGTCGATATACTCGACGCAGGCGACTTCACATTCCGGATAGTGATGATGAATCGGGCAGCGGTAGCAATGCACTTCCGGTGCAAAGATAACGCCGGGAATTTTTCCCGCGGGCTCCATTGCCCAGCGCCGGGGGTCGCTCGTTGCCGCAATCGATCCCATGGTCGAACCGTGGTAGGAATGGTAGCGGGCAATGATCTTTGTTCTGCCAGTGTACATCCGTGCGATCTTGAATGCCGCTTCGTTCGCTTCGGTCCCCGATGTTGCGAAGAAGAACTTCTCCAGTCCCTTCGGAAGCACGGTGAGGAGCTGCCTGCTGAGTTCTGCGCGGACATCCGTCGCAAATCCCGGACCGATGAAGGGGAGTTTACGCGCCTGATCTTCAATCGCTTTCGTGACAGCCTGGTTCTTGTATCCCAGGTGAACACACATGAGCTGTGAGGAGAAATCGAGATAACGTTTCCCGGCATTATCGATGAAGAAACACCCTTCGGCATCGACGACATGGACCGGCTTCCAGTTTTTCTGGAACCGCCAGGTGCCGTAGGTCAGTGCAGCTGTTGTTTCGGATGCCGAGAGATTTTTGATCGCATTGATATCCATTTCCGTTTCCGCTCTTTTCCTGTTTGATGTGATGAAGGTTGACCGCCGACGTTGCTCCTGTCGTCACTTTTCCACTGCACTGATCGCGCCATATTCTTCGGGCCGCCGATCGCGGTAGAACTGCCAGATTTCCCGCACTTCGCGGATCTCGTCAAGATTCAAATCTGCCGTTACAAGAAAATCCTTGTCGCGCGGCGCTTCCGCAAGGATCTTTCCGCGGGGAGAGCAAAAATAGCTCTGCCCGTAAAACTCTCCGATATTCCACGGGGCTTCTGTCCCGACCCGGTTGATCGCTCCGATGAAATATCCATTGGCGACAGCATGTGCGGGTTGTTCAAGCTTCCAAAGATACTCCGACAGTCCTGCTACCGTTGCCGAAGGGTTGAAGACAATCTCGGCGCCGTTCAGTCCGAGGATTCTCGCCCCTTCCGGAAAATGCCGGTCATAGCAGATATACACACCGACGTCGGCATAGGCGGTTTTGAATACCGGAAATCCCAAATTACCCGGTTTGAAATAAAATTTTTCCCAGAATCCCGGCGCCACGTGCGGTATATGATGCTTCCTGTACTTTCCGAGGTATTTTCCGTCTGCGTCGATGACTGCAGCGGTATTATAATAGATGCCCGTGATCTCCATCTCGTAAATAGGGATGATCAGCACCATCGATAGTTTTCTGGCGAGCTCCTGCATGAGCTTCACCGTCGGACCGTCGGGGACTTTTTCCACGAGGGCGTACCATTTTGGATGCTGCTCGGCGCAAAAATACGGACCGTAGAATAATTCCTGGAGGCAAAGAATCTGCACACCCTTCTTTGATGCTTCTTCCATCATGTGCACGTGCTTATCGATCATCGCCTTCTTGATCACTTCCATCGGTTGTTCTGAGGATGTCGCGAGCGTTGCTTGAATCAATCCTCCCCGAACCGTGCGTGTCATTGTCGTATTCCTTGTTGTGGATAAGCGTTCATATCGTGTGGTTTCCAATTAAGAAATTTTTGCGTCCATTGTCAAGAAACTTGGCTGCGAACATCTCTTCATCGCATTCAGAACATGTCCGACATCATCTCGTCGTCGTCCTGCTTCCTGTAATTTGCCGGAATTCCGAATTTTTCATTTCTGCGAGACGGCTTTCAATGATGATAAACTTCGTGCTGAGAATTGACAATCTTGAATATCCTTTGTACCATATTGGTGAGCCCTGGAGTCGCTCATCTATCACCTATACATAAGGAGCGGAATATGAAACGTTCCGTCTTGTTGTTCTTTCTCCTGCTGTGCGTCCCACTCTCCGGAAATGCCGTCACGCACACGATTAACAACTCCGGATACACGTTTACACCTGCCTCAGTTACCATAAATCTCGGAGATACTGTCTCATTTGTTCTCGCGAGCATCCACTTTGCAGTTGAAGTCGACCAGACGACATGGAATGCGGACGGCAACACATCGAACGGGGGTTTTACGACAGATGTCGGGGGAGGAATGGTTGTGCTCAGTCAGGTTGGGACATATTATTATGTCTGCGGCTATCATTATAGCCTGGGAATGAAGGGAATGATCAGCGTTGTCGAGCCGACAGGAGTGAACGATCCGGGCCATCCGCTTCCGCAGCGGTACGAGCTCGCGCAGAATTACCCGAATCCTTTCAACCCGTCGACCGTGATCAGCTTTGATCTGCCGGCGGAGAGCCAGGTGAAACTCACGGTGGTCAATACGCAGGGCAGCGTTGTAGCGACTCTTGTTGACGGTGAGATGCCCGGCGGCTCGCATTCGATCAGATGGAGCGCGGCGAATTTTGCCAGCGGTCTCTATTTTTACACGATGGAAGCAACGAGCCGGGTTGATTCCCGGCTCGTCTTCAGGCAAGTACGTAAAATGCTCGTGATAAAATAACCGGAAGGAACATCTCCGGTGCTGTACGGGTGGTTTCCGACCCGGATGATCTATGGAGCGACGGCGAGGTCCGCGTTCGGCTTGCTCGTGATGATCACGAGATACTTTTGCTTCCAGAACTCATCCGGGTTGGAAATGGTCAGCAGCGATTGGCTGCCATCGGCCACTTCGGACTGCTGATAGAATTGCTGATTCCGCCGCGGCAGAATCTCCTCGATGTTTCCCTTGACCTGAATAGTATTGTCGACCAGCCGGTTGAGGGGTGTGAAACTCCTCTCGTCGATGCTGTCGGCCAGGATGGTTGTGGATCCCAGCAGGCCCCAAAGGAATCCCCCCTCGCGTGTAATGACTCCCATCTTCTCCAACTGACTCTTGGTGCCCATCATGTAATATGCAGTCGTCAGCTGTTTGTACTGCGAGCCGATGACGGAGTCCTTGCTTGTCAGCATGATGTTCTGCTGGTCAACCTGTCCCTGGAGATTCTGAACTCTCCTGCCGAGGTCCGCGATCGACGAGTCTCTTTCCTGGATCGTCGCCTTCAGGTTTTCGACGAGCTTTTCAAGCCCCGCGTACTTTTTATTTGTCGAGTTGAGCCGTGACCTCAGGTCGCCGAGCCGCTTCTGGTCCTCGGCCAATGCCGAACGGATAGCGCCGACTTTCTCGACGAGGTTTGCACGGGGATCATTCTTCGTGAGGTTCTTCTCGGATTCGAGTTTGGTCGTCTCATGAAGAAGTGATTTTTCCTGAGCCCGGAGATTCTCGACGTTCACATAGAGATCGTTCAACGAGGTTGCAACAGTATCGATGAACCGATCCCGCGAGGCGATATCGTTTGCCAGCTGCTGATTCGCCTGCTGCAGCGAACTGAATCGCTCCTGGGATTCTCTATCGGCATTGCTGCACTCGTATGCGAAGAGTGCAAGGAATGCGAGAAGAATGAGGATCGTTGAGTTTTTCATGACGTATCTCCTGTTGTGGAAATGAATTCACTCGATTGAAGCCGCAGGCGGCGGCACGACACCTGCGCGGTGGAAAATACTTGCCCGGACGGCTACCCACCAATCTAACCGATTCGATCATGAAGTCAAGTGAATTTTTTTTAAACTGACGCAGAATGCGCGCGCTCTTGTTGAGCAGGATGCGCGACGAAGATGCGGAATGAAAAAATTTTAACACGCGCACAGGAATAAAACTCTTTTAACTTGACTTTCCTGGAGAGCCGCGCGTACATTGCAGGTGAAACGTTTGACCAAACAGCAACTCATGGAAGGAGGGAAATTCTATGAACCATCTGCGTTCCTTCTGTATTCTCGTTCTTCTTGTTGCCGGAAGTGCCGGCACTCTTCTCGCAAGCGGCAAACTCGGTCTCGGAGTTGTCGTCGGGCAGCCGACCGGTTTGGCGTGGAATTACGCTCTGGACACGCGGAATGCCATCGACGGGGGAATAGGGTTCTCCCCGAACGGTGATTCGCGGCTCTATGCCGATTATTTGTGGAAGAGTTATCCGTTCAATTCTGTGGGATGGTCTCTCCACTACGGTCCCGGTCTGGTGTTTGGTTGGGAATCGGATCGCGGCGAGGCCGATGAGAACGATGCCTTCTTGTTCCCTGATGATGACCTGCGGTTTGCCATTCGCGGGATCATCGGTGTCTCGTATAACATTCAGCGGTCACCCGTTGACCTGTTTCTTGATGCCGGTCCGCTCTTCATCATCTCCCCGGCTGCCTCGACTGATTTTGACCTGGGCTTCGGCGTCCGCGTCTATCCCTGAATCCGTGATTCAGGCGAAGGGCGTGCCCGGTTTCCTCGTATAGTTTCAAGGGAGGCCTTCCCCCCCTCCAGGATCAGTTTTCCCGCCGAAGACGTCCTCTGGGTGACTTGCATATTTCACAAAAAATTAGAATATTTGCACGTCAATCGCCAAAAATCCAGCAAGAAATTCAGCAATACCGAGCTCAGATGTCCATTTCCGTTCGAAATCTCTCAAAGGCCTACGGCGACGCCAAGGCGGTAGACGACATTTCATTCGAGGTGCATTCGGGAGAAATTCTGGGATTTCTGGGGCCGAACGGTGCCGGAAAAACCACTTCGATGCGTGTCATCACCTGCTATTTGTCGCCAACCGCAGGGACTGTAAAGGTCGAGGGACGCGACGTTCATACCGAGTCGCTCGAAGTCCGAAAGCTTGTTGGATATCTCCCGGAACAGAACCCGCTTTACCTCGATATGAATGTTCTCGATTATCTCGAGTATGCGGCACAGCTCCAGGGACTCGCCCCATCACGCATCCCTTACCGCCTCCGCGAGATGGTGGAGGTTTGCGGCCTGGGAGAGATGAAACACAAGGATATCGGTCAGCTTTCCAAGGGGTACCGCCAGCGTGTTGGACTTGCCGCCGCATTGATTCACGATCCGCGCGTGTTGATACTTGATGAACCCACAAGCGGTCTTGATCCAAACCAGATCGTTGAAATCCGCAGTCTGATTCAGAATATCGGGAGACAGAAGACCGTCGTTCTTTCGACACACATTCTGCCCGAGGTTCAGGCCACCTGCACACGGGTGATCATTATTAATAGAGGAAAGATTGTCGCGGACGGACCGATTGCCGATCTGCAGCGGAATCTCCACGGGGGTGAGAAGATCCTTCTGGAAGTTGAGATCCCGGACGGCCAGTCCTTCGAGTCAATCGCAGTCCAGGTCAAGAGTATTCCCGCAGTCGAATCGGTTTCACTGATTTCGGAAACCAACCGGCTGAAGCGGTTTACCGTCGACAGCATGCAGTCACGCGATATCCGCCGGGAATTGTTCCTTTTGTGTGTTCAGAAAGGGTGGGGGCTGATGGAACTTCACCGCGAGCAAACCAGCCTGGAAGATATCTTCCGGGAACTTACATCCGATTCTGCGCGATGAACTACAGGAACATCAAATATATTTTCTTCAAGGAACTGAAATCGTTTTTCAATTCGCCGGTGGCGTATATCGTCATTGTCGTCTTCCTCGTCATCCTCGGATATTTCTTCACCAGCAATCTTTTTATCGCCAATATCTCGTCGCTCCGGACGGTGTTCGAGATGACACCGTTTCTTCTCCTCTTCTTTGCGCCGGCGATCACGATGCGCCTGATTTCGGAAGAGAAGAAGTCGGGGACGCTCGAACTTCTCATTACCAAGCCCGTCACGGAATCCGAAATTATCGTCGGAAAGTTTCTTGCGGCCTGGATGCTCTATTTTTTCACCCTCGTTCCGACGCTGTGCTACTACATTACCATCTCGTTTATCGGCAGTCTTGATCTTGGACCCGTTATTGGCGGTTATCTCGGGCTCCTTTTCGTGGGCGCGGTGTTTCTCGCCATCAGCGTATTCGGATCGTCCATCACCGAGAATCAGGTGGTGGCGTTTATCGTCAGCTTTCTGATCGTGTTCGGGCTCTTCATGCTCGACAAAGTGCTCTTTTATCTCCCCAGCTCGCTGGCGACGCCCCTCGAATATCTCAGTGTGGATTACCATTTTTCCAATATTGCACGCGGTGTGATCGATTCGAGAGACATCATCTATTATCTCTCCGCGATCGGATTCTCGCTTCTCCTCGGCAGCGTCGTGCTTCAAAGACGGCGCTGGTCATGACAGGACATCAACAATGAACCGCACTCAGTCTTTTCTCCGTATCGTTGTAATTCTGGGTATCCTGGTCTTTCTCAACATGCTCGGGATGCGGTTCTTCGAGCGCATCGATCTCACGAAGGAGAGAATTTACACGCTCTCGGAAGCGAGCAAGAATCTTGTCCGGTCTCTCGACGACAAATTTCTGGTGAAAGCATATTTCACCTCGGACCTCCCGTCTCCCTACAACAATAACAAGAGGGAGGTACAGGATCAGCTCGATGAATATCGTGCGTATGCCGGAGGGAACTTCCAGTATGAATTCATCGACCCGTCGAAGAAGGAGGATCTGGAACAGGAAGCACAGCGGTACGGCATCCCACCCGTACAGGTCCAGGTTCTTAAAGAGGACAAGCTGCAGATTGAAAAAGCGTACATGGGACTCGTTCTTCTCTACGGGGATAAACAGGAACATGTTCCCGTCGTGCAGTCGACCGCTAACCTGGAATATGAAATCAGTTCGGCAATCAAGAAAATGACGTCCAAGGAGCTCAAAAAGGTCGGCGTACTCGCGGGACAGGGAGAGCCGACGCTCCAGCAGATGAACGAAGTTCAGCAGATGCTCGAGAAACAGTACCAGGTTGTATCCGTTGATCTCACCGGAGGGAAAGCCGTTCCGTCCGATATCGCCGTTCTCCTGGTCGTCGCTCCGGCCCAGCCATTCAAGAACTGGGAAAAATATCTTCTCGACCAGTATGTGATGAAGGGCGGGCGCATCGCGTTCTTCGTCAACAAAGTGAACATGAATCTTCAGAATCAGATCGGCCAGCCGCTCAACCTCAATCTCGACGACATGTTTGAGACCTACGGCGTCCGGGTGAATACCGATCTCGTCCGTGATGTGAGCTGTGCGTATGTGACGGTCAGCCAGCAGGCGGGATTCATGGTGATCCAGAACCAGATTCCGTTTTATTATCTCCCGCGGGTGAGTACGTTCAGTAAAACAAGCCCGGTTGTGAAGGATCTCGGCTCGGTCGTCTTTTATTTTGTCAGCTCGATCGATACAAGTCTGGCTCGCCCTAAGGGAATTACCGCCAGTGTGCTTGCCCAGACATCGACGAAAAGCGGGAGGCAGGAAAATTATTTCATGATCAACCCGACGGTTGCGGTCACGCAGGATATGTTTAAGGAATCGGGCATTCCTCTCGTGGTGACGCTTGAGGGGGCGTTCACAAGCGTCTTTGCAAGCAAACCGGTCGGAATTGAAGACAACATGAAATCGACGATTGATACTACGAAGAAGCTCGTCACTGGAGGTGCAAACAAGATGGTGGTTGTTGGCGACGGTGATTTTCTCCAGGATCAGCTCTCCGGAGGGAACAGGGATAATTTCCTGCTCGCGAGCAACCTGGTTGACTGGCTCGCGGATGACATTGGTCTGGCATCAATTCGCGCACGGGAGAGCAGTACGAAGCCCCTTGACGAGGTCGGCGAAAGTGCCCGGAACTGGGTGAAAGGCATCGACCTGGCTGCTCCGCCGCTGGTAGTGGTCCTTGTGGGAATGATCCGGTGGCGATGGAGAGTTGCATCCCGCAAGCGGTTGGAAACCCGCGGCATTTAACGTGGAGGATGAACTCCGATGAATCGATCGACAATCATTTTGATCGCGGTTCTGCTGGTGTTGGGCGGCATCGTTCTCATTTTCTACGGACCGTTTACCAGCGAAGAGCGCGAAGCCAGCTATCAGGCAGGCCAGCTTTCTCTTTCGATCGATTCGGCTTCCATTATCAGGATAGAACTCCGGCGGCCGGCAAAATCCATTATCATGGAAAATGTCGGGGGACGCTGGATGGTTACCACACCCGTGCACTACCCCGCCGATCCGGTCGAAGTCAATCGTCTCATCTCCGGCTTTGTACGTTTCAAGTCCGGCAGTCTCATCTCTTCGAATCCCGAGAAACAGCAGATCTTTGAGGTGGACAGCTCTTCCGGCACTCGTCTTACGATGACGGACCGGACCGGCAAGAGTGCGAGCCTGATCGTGGGCAAGATGGGACCCTCGTATTCTGAAATCTATTTCCGCGTTCCCAGCTCGAAAGATGTCTATCTCGGGGAAGGGCTGGAAAGCTGGACGGTGACGCGCGATGTGAAGGACTGGCGCGACAAGAACATTTTGCTTCTTCCGGCCGATTCGATCAGAGCAGTAACGTACACTGCCGGCGCGAAGGAGTATGCCTTCACGAAAGATACTTCAGGCTGGCATCTTGGTGGACAGAAGATTGAATCTGCAGGCATCGCCGCCTCGGTAAATTCGATTGCTGCGCTCCGTGCAGACGATTTCCTCGACAGCGCGACGACCATTCCATCCCATCCGGTGACCGTTACGGTGAAAGCTCCTCTGCCGGTCAGCGTCTCCATTGCCCCAATGCCTCCGGATACGTCGAAATACTATGTGCAGGTTTCTTCCTCGCCGCAGATATTCCTCGTCAGCAAGTGGACGGGTCAGCAGCTCCTGAAACCGATTGAGAAGCAGGTACCTCCTCCGACACAAAAAGCTGCCGCGCATCCTCCGGCGGTGGCGTCGAAGGCGGCACCTTCCCGTACACCGGTAACTGTTCCTCCCAAGACGGCAAAGCCATCTCCGCCGTCCGTTGCAAAAACTCAAACACAGGGCACAACAACTTTTCCCGTGCCTGTGCCTGCGAAAGGGGCACGCGTCGAACGAAAGCAAAAACCGAAAGTGACCCAGGAAGTTTCGCAGGATACTTCCGCTGCTCCCCCCGCTCCTCCTCCGGTTCAGAAGACGGAGCAGCCACCTGCCACCGAAACGAAGACTGTGCCGCCGCAATCGGCTCAGCAAAATTCTGCCCTACCTGAAGATGAGGGCGACCTGACCGTGTATACCGTGAAGAAAGGCGAGACGATGCAAACAATTGCAAAGAGATACAACGTCTCGGTCGAGCAGATCCTGAAATGGAATCTGCTCAAGAGCATCAGCGTGAAACCCGGGCAGGAGCTCTATATTTACATCAAGAAGTAAGCATCCCAAAACAGCATGTTCGTGGCTAACCGCGGTGGAACTATACGCGGTCGCGAGATGTTAAGAATGTGTCGCTGGTAGGTTCCAGTATTCAATCTTCAAAACAATACAATCAACATTCACACTACCGAGGAGAGTATCATGAAACATTCTGTTCGCGTTCTTGCAGTCTTGTTGCTGCTCGTGCCCCTTGCGGTGATGGGCGGGCAGGACAAAATGAAGTCTTCCAAGAAGGGTGGAAAATCCGCGGCAAAAGAGATGACGCTTCAGGGCGAGGTCGTTGATGTATCGTGCTATCTGGCTCACGGAGCGAAGGGTATGGGGAGCGATCACATGAGCTGTGCGGAAGCTTGCGCAAAAGCCGGAGGACCGCTTGGCATCCTTACCAAGGAAAAGAAGCTCTATGTTTCTGTGCTTCCTGATGATCACAGTGCCGGACCCAATGCAAAACTTATGGATCATATCGGACACCAGGTCACAGCAAAGGGCATCGTCCGCAGTCAGGGCGGGGTCAACGGAATTATGATCACCAGTGTTGAAATGGAAGAAGGCGAAGGAGCAAAGTAATCTCGCTCCGGCCGATGTATGATCCCGTCCCGCTTAACGCGTGGGCGGGATTTTTTTTATTTTTGGCCGGAAATCTCCCGGACGGTCCAGCCGTTACGCCCGATAGCTGCATCAACGGCAGGATGGGGGTGAAGATAGAGTGCGACGAACTTGTAGTGATCGTCCAGAGGGATCTCGATCACCCTGTAGGAAACAGAACGACCGGGGATCACCGCAGGGAGCATGGGGAGTTGTGTCGACGTTGTTTCCAGCGGGAGAACAAGCGGGTGGGATATGACGAGATTGACATTGCGCTCAAGGAGGTATTCCATCGGGGCAATTCGCTGGTGGCCCGGTACCGATGAAATGAGAACCCCATTCCGTGCAACCCATGTATCGTTCAGTCCGAGCATGTCTACCGCCCTCAGCGAGGAATAGTACGGTATTGCCCCTGCCGCGGTTGTTGCGATCGTGACGGACGGATCCTTCCCAAACGCCTCTCCCAAAGTCTGACCAATAGCTACCCAGTGCTGGTCGGGGTCATAAAGGTGCCCCTGTAAATCTGCAATCGGCTCGATCCGGTCGTCCAGTGTATACCGGAAGCTCTCCGCGTGATGGAACGATCCATAGAGAACGAAAAGAACTCCTGCCAGGCGAAGGAGACGAATTTGCAGTGTCGTGAACAGCAGCCATGTCAGAATAATAAAGAAGAACGGGAGTACCGGCACGAGGAAACGGAATTCCATGAAATCGCCTCCGACCTTCACGGTATATGCCATCCAGAGCAGAACGATCCAGGACATCAGGAGGATGGACCGGCGCCCCGCGCGAAGGATCTCTCGTCCACCATAAAAGAAGAGAAATGCAAAGGGCCAGAAGATATACGACTTGAAAAAAATGTAGAGAAAATTCAACCCGCGTCCGAGAGAAGTATCCGAAGAAGCTTTGATGAAATACGTGTTCGGCAGGATGTTGCCGTAGTACGCGAGTTTCCAGGTAAACCAGGTGCCGACAATCAGAAGGAGCGGCAGGATCAGCGCAACGGACTGAAGGACCTGCCGGTGTCTGGATTCCGATTCCTTCCTGATGAGCGTGGCGAGTGCAGCGGCAAAGAAGATGAAGCAGAAGATCGACGAGTCGAGCCGCGTTAACATCGCCACGGAGAGTACAACCGAGAGTAATGCCGTACTCCAGATCGGCATGCTGGCCCGCTCGGTGCGCATGGTCATGTATGCGGCAACCGCACAGAGCATCGCCTGGAGCTGTGTTTCCAGGCCTCCTGTGGCATAGCAGATGAAGGTATAGTTTGTGCCAAGGAGAACGATCGCCAGCAGGCTTTCGCTCCTTTTACCGAACAACCGGACGGCGATGCTGTACGTGGCAACAAGTGTGATGATGAAGCAGGACATTCCAAGGATTTCAGACCAGACCACCGGGTCCATGCCGAAATCCATTCCAGCGGCGATCAGGAGTGTCCAGAAAAAGTTCGTGTACCCCTCGACCCGCTCTCCCGCATTCCAGGTCAGTCCTTTTCCATCAATGAGATTTTTCGCGTAGCGAAAGGAAATGAACGCGTCGTCCTGCACGAACCGATGATGCCATGCGAGAATGACGAGGACAACGATAATGAGGAATGCAAGGAGTGAAGAATGGCGGGCAACGAAATAATCGATGGCTTCCCACGGATGAAATCCGCGCGGTTTTCGAAGGGTCGAAGGAGTACTCTCCGCGACGGTTTCCCCGGTATGTGAGTGCAATTCGTCCACGTTTGCCTCGGTTACTCGTGGTGTGATCGGAGCCCCGCTGACCGAACAGTCTAACAAATAAAATCCTGCCTGTCAAGAGCTTTTCGATAGGGGCGATTCGGACCTCGACAGGCCTCCTCCTGGCTGAAATTCTTGGAAATCTTGAAGGTTTTTGGTATCTTGCACGACTGAAAGCTCCGATCTTCTTGATTTTGAACCATTCGAGTCGAAATTGACACTGAGTCTTACGTTGATCACACCTGTTGGAATTGAATGAAGGCGGGAATTATCTCGGCCGGAGAGGGAAGTCGGCTTCGCAGCGAGGGTTTAACCACTCCGAAGCCGCTGATCGAGGTCGGAGGAGTGCCGCTGATTGGCCGTCTGATCCAGACTTTCCTTCGCCACGGAATCACCGAAATCGCCTGCATTGTCAATGAGTACTCCCTCCAGGTGAAGGAGTATGTCGAGTCGCTCCATCTGGAAATTCCGGTCCGGTTTGTGGTGAAAACAACGCCGAGCTCCATGCACAGCTTGTTTGCACTCGCACCATATCTCCAGGACGGGCAATTTCTCCTTTCGACGGTGGATCCTATTTTTGATGAAAAGGAATTCAGCGACTATCTCAACTATTGCCGGCTGCATCCGGCATCGGACGGGATTCTTGCGATTACGCGGTTCATTGACGATGAGCACCCGCTCTACGTTCAGCTGAACGAGCAGCATCAGATTGAGAGCTTCTCAAAATCCGGCCGGACGGAATGGATCACCGGGGGAATGTATGTTTTCTCACCGGTGATTTTTCGGGAAATGGAGGGAGCATTGCAGAACCGGATCGAACGTCTGAGGAATTTTCTGAATTTTCTTCTCTCGCAAGGATATTGCCTTGAAGGCTTTCCGTTTTCCAAGATTGTGGATGTCGATCATCGGCACGATATCGCGGTTGCTGAGAAACTTCTGAATCTGCATTGATCGTGGCGACGGCGAAAGCAGATATTGCCCCTATCCGGGTTATCAAGCGGATGCTCGCGCGCCTGCAGGAGTACTCGATTTTTGTCTTTGAAACGATCCGGGCCCTGCCCGCTGCTTGGCGTTACCGGAAAGATACAATCGAGCAGATGTATCTTATCGGGGCGCAGTCGTTTATTATTGCATTTCTCTCCGGCCTCTTTATGGGGATCATCATGGCGATCGAGACGGGACACCGGCTTGAGACCTTTGGTGCAAAACTTCTGGTGGGGCGCACGACATCGCTGGCCATGTTCAGGGAACTCGGACCGGTGATTACGGGGCTTCTCATGGCGGCGCGGTCGGGGGCAAAGAATGCCTCCGAGCTCGGATCCATGCAGGTGAGCGAGCAGATCGATGCGTTGAGGGCGTTCGGTACCAATCCGATCGAGAAACTTGCGGTGCCGCGGCTCGTTGCCTCACTCGTCATGTTCCTTCCGCTCACGTTGATCGCGGATCTTGTTGGTCTGGTCGGAGCGATGTTCGTTGCCGACATCTGGCTGAATGTGGATAAATCGTTTTTCTGGCAGTCGGCAATCAAGGATCTTAATATGAAAGATATGTTTGTCGGGCTCGGCAAACCGGTTGTCTTTTCGTTCTTCATTTCGACGATCAGCTGTTATTACGGCCTGACGACCACGGGGGGAACGATCGGCGTCGGACGAGCGGCAGTGAATGCCGTTGTGGTTGCCTCCGTCGTGGTGCTCTTTAACGATTTCATATTCACAAAGGTGGTCTGGACCATCATTCAGTAAATGATACGTCTCGAACATGTCAACGTCGAATTTGAGGGAAGAAAAATCCTCGACGACGTCTCCTTCCTGGTGAAGAATGGAGAAACGAAAGTTATCCTGGGTCCCAGCGGAGCGGGGAAGTCATCCCTGCTGAAAATCATTCTCGGCTTATGGCGGCCTGATTCGGGGCGCGTCTGGATCGACGAGACCGAAATCACGCAGCTCAGTGAACGCGAACAGATGCCGGTGCGCCGCAGGATGTCGATGATCTTTCAGGGAAATGCCCTTTTCGATTCGCTGACCGTTGCAGAAAATGTCGCGTTCTTCCTTGAAGAACACTCCGGCATGGGTCCGGGGCAGATTCAGGATCGCGTGCAGGAATGTCTCGACTTCGTCAACCTTCCGGATACGCAGGATCTGCTTCCGGAAGAAATCAGCGGGGGAATGAAGAAGCGTGTCGCCATTGCACGCGCGATCGCATTCCATCCTGAAATCATTTTGTACGATGAGCCCACGACCGGCCTTGACCCTATCAACGCGAAGACCGTGACAGAGCTCATCATGAAACTGAAACAAGAACGGCGGGCGACATCGGTCGTGGTGACGCATATCCTGCGGGATGCGTTCGCCGTCGGAGATTCCCTTGCACTGATGGACGAGGGGAAAATGGTCTTCGACGGCATGCCGGATGCCCTTGTGGCGTGTCCCGATCCGTTTGTCCAGAACTTCCTCTCCGAAATCCGGGACGAAGCCAAGCTGGTTTCACATAAAAATCCGTGATCGATTATGAATGCAACTCAAATGCGCTGGTACAGTTTACGTGTCGGGATCGTCGTGCTCATCGGCATCATCATCTTCGTTTTCGTCATCAGCGTCGTCGGCACAGAACAGAATATTTTTGCATCCAAGTACACGCTGAAGGTCTTCATTCCCAACGTCCAGGGGCTGGTCAACGGCGCCATGGTCACGCTCGGCGGATTGAAAATCGGGTATGTCACGGACATGCAGTTCCGCACACGAGACCGCGTGAATGGCGTGGAGGTGACCCTCGATCTCTTGTCAAAGTACCGGTCATCCATCACGACAAGCTCAGTCGGGCAAATCAAGACGATCGGGCTCCTCGGCGACAAGTATATTGATATCAGCATCGGAGCAGAACACGAAGAGGCAATGGCGGAGAATTCGTTTGTTCCGCTGAAGGAATCGTTTGATCTCGAATCGGCTGGGCCGCAGCTTAAATCCGCCCTGGCGGATTTTTCCGAGGTGATGGGAAATGCCAAGCGGATCACCGCTTCCATCGACAATGGCGAAGGTTCGGTCGGGCGTTTGATCAAGCATCCCACCGTCGCGACGGAAATGGAGAAATTTTTCCATTCGCTGAACGGTGTGATGGCGGCAGTCGAGCATAAAGAGGGAACCCTCGGCAAAATCGTGTACGATGAGAACATGTCGAAGAATTTCACCGACCTCTCGTCGAACCTGAAGGCCGTTACGGATCAGATCCGCCAGGGAAAAGGCACCATGGGGAAGCTCATTATGGATGATCAGCTGTACACGAACTTGTCGACATTCAGCCTGCGTGCGGATTCTATCATGGCGCGTGCCTCAAGCGACTCGAGCAATGTTTCGAAAATACTTACCGACAAGAATTTCTATAACCAGATTCTCTCATTGATGAACGATCTGAACCTTCTGCTGATCGATCTTCGCGAGCATCCTTCAAAATATGTTCACGTCTCTGTCTTCTGAGTGATGCGACCTTCCAGGACAGGCATAGGTTTTTTCATCTTCGGGGCCGCCGTTTTCGCCTATCTCATATACCGCTTCGGTGTTGATCAGATCGTCCGGAATGTTGAACGGGCCGGCTGGAGTCTCGTATATGTCTTCTGCGTCTGGTTTCTGATTTATATCGCAAATGCTCTTGCCTGGAAACTGCTTCTTGATTCCAACGGGAAGAAGATGTCGTTCGTGCGGCTGTTTATGGTCACGGTGTCGGGTTTTGTGATCAATTATATCACGCCGGTGATCGCGCTTGGCGGCGAGCCGTATAAGATCAATGCCTTGTCGGATTCACTGGGTACGAGCCGGTCGGTTTCTGCCGTCGTGCTCTATCGCATGGTGCATCTTCTCGGGCACATGTTTCTTCTCCTCACGGGAATCATTGCGGCGTTGATCTTCCTCGGTTTCCCCATCGCAGTGCAGATGATTCTGCTCGTGGCGGGAGTGTTGATTGCGGGCATCATCTTCCTCACGCTCGCGGGTCACCGGAACGGGGTCTTCCAGAACATCCATGGGTTCGTGAACCGCATGCCCCTGCTTCGCAAGGCGGCGCCGTCGCTCTCCAGGTACCGCGAAAATCTGGAGGAAATGGATGAAGTGATCACCGATGTGTACCATCATGCGCGAAGAAAATTGTATGCAGCAATCGGTTTGGAATACTTGAGCCGTGTGTTGATGGGTGTGGAAGTGTACCTGATCCTTCGCGGTATCGGGATCGATACAACAATCGTCTCGGCGCTCTTTCTCTACGTTTCGTATTCCATCGTGATTAACCTGCTGTTTTTTATTCCGCTCAACCTCGGTGCGAGAGAGGGAGGGCTGGCTCTCGGTTTAGGAACGCTCGCGCTTCCCCCGCTGCTCGGCGTCTATCTGGGTGTCGTTATGCGCGTGCGGGAGTTCTTCTGGATCGCGCTGGGATTGCTGTTCATTCTCTTTACCAACAAGCAGAAGCCGTCAGGTGTACCGCAGACGGTACACAACCACTGAGCATCGGGCACGTACACACACTCAAACCATGACGATTCTACCGCATCTTCTTCTGACTACTGTCGGTATCCAGGCACTCGGGCTCGAGGGAAAGGACATCGTTCTGGCGTATTCGTTCGGATACGGAATTGATCTTATCGATCATCCGATCAAGCTTCCATTGTATCTCCGGAAGAATGGAAAGAAAAATGAAAAGCATTATCACTGGAGGACTCCGCTCCAGGAGCCCGTGGCACTGATGTGGATCATTCCCCTCTCGTTTTATCTTGGGACGTATGTTCCGGCGCTTTTTTTCACTTCGCACTTCCTCCTCGACTATATGGTGAGCTATGAAAAGCGCCCGTTTTATCCTTTCAGCACGTATTCGACGGAAGGAATCCTGACGGCATACTCTGATACTGCCAAGGAGACCTGGACGTGCGCGATCTGCACGCTGCTGATCATTATCCTGACACTGACCCGGCACCGTTTTTTCTGAAACCATGAGCAAGAAATCGGATGGTATACTCGACGGATTGATCACGCTCTTCCATGAGCGCCTGGGCCTTTCACCCAATCAGATCTCGGCAATCGGATTTGTCATCGGGCTGGTTGCCGCACTCCTGGTCGGATTGCATTTTCTCCTCACCGGCCTGATCGTGATGGCACTATCTCAGATCGTCGATGGACTCGACGGAGGAGTGGCGCGCAAATATCACCTGCAGTCGGATCGTGGTCAGATGCTGGAAGTGGTCTTTGACCGGCTGAACGAGCTGACGATGTTTCTGGCTCTTGCCGTTACGGAATACGTGACCTATGGTATGGCAGCGCTTGCCTTCTCGGCAATACTTCTCGTGACGGTTGTCGAGCCAAAGTCAAAATTTGATCCGGGGTTCAAACGGTTTATGCTTTATTTCGGGTACCTTGTCACGCTGATCTTCCAGGTGAAGGGATTTCAGATCGCGATGCACGTGATCTTCTTTGCGAATCTGATCGGGTTTGCTGTCGGAACGATTCTGGTCGATTACCGGCTGCAGGCGGAGATCGACGCACAGGCAATCCTGCGCCGAGAGCGGGAAGTCGCACTCGGGATTCCACAGCCGCCCGATGATCCGCCTTCATTCTTATCGAAACTCTTTTCATGAACATGAAATTTGCGGGAATAACCCGAAAAACAGAATTTTCACCGAATCATGTCGTTAACGATCTTCTGATCATCAACCAGACGGCGGATGCCCTGCGGGATTTGGGGGCGGACGTTGTCATGTATGATGAAGGATTGATTACGCCGGATTCGGTAAGGGAAAAACTCGTCTTCTCGATGGCTCAGGGGCCGCTCGGATCGAAAACTCTTTTAAAGATTGAAGACCGCGGGGCATTCATCATTAATTCTCCCCGGGCAGTGATGAACTGTTACCGGATTAATATGGTGAAACTTCTTCCCGCAGCCGGCATTCCGTTTCCCAAAAGCGTTATCGTTTCGACGGATTCCGACACGAATGCGCGCGGGGCGGGATTCACGTCCACCAAAATCTGGATCAAGCGCGGAGACGTGCACGCGGTTCACAAGGAAGACGTGACCCTGGCAAATACCGACGACGAAGAGCTAAACCTGTTGAAAGAATTTCATCAGCGCGATATTAATGAGGCGATTCTCCAGGAGCATCTCGACGGCGACACGGTAAAATTCTACGCCGTGCGTGAAACGGATTTGTTTCACTGGTACTATCTGAACGGTGTCTACCATACGGCATTCGATGAGCGAAAATTACGCGACCTTGCTTCCGCTTCTGCCGAGGTCATGAAGCTCTTTGTCTACGGCGGCGACGCGATCATCGGGAAGGACGGAAGAGTGACGATTATCGATATTAACGACTGGCCCAGTTTCGCTCCTGTGCGCGAACAGGCAAGCAGGCATATTGCACAGCTTATCTTCAGAAAGGCAAAAGAACATGTTGGTCAATGAGACAGTCAGCAGGAAAGCTTCGGTGAAAACGGCAATTCCCGGACCGAAATCCAAGCAGATCTTCGATGAGGAACAGAAATTTATCTCTCCGGGAACGCAGACGATTGCGACACTCTCGCAGCTCGTCATGGAAAAAGGACAGGGATGTATCGTCGAGGATGTCGACGGAAACCGGTTCATTGATTTCTTTGCCGGCGTTGCCGTAGCAAGCCTGGGTTACAATCATCCCAAATACGTCAGGATGATGCAGGAACAGGTTGCCAAAATTCATGTCGGAAGTTTTACGACAAAAGTCCGCGCAGAACTTTCTCGCCTGCTGGCGGAGCATTGCGTCGGAGATCTCTATCGCACCCAGTATTACAGCGGCGGGGCCGAGGCGGTTGAGGCGGCGCTGCGTCTTGCAAAATCCTTCACCAAGAAGTCGGAAGTGCTCGGCTTCTGGGGCGGATTTCACGGTAAGACCCTCGGCGTGGTCGGGCTCATCGGCGATACGTTTAAACATCATCTCGGACCGCTTCCTCACGGCATTTACAACACGCCGTATGCAAATTGCCGTCGCTGTCCGCTCCATCTCACCTATCCTGACTGTCAATGGGCGTGCGTCGACTTTATTCGTGAGAAGGTGAAAGTCGAGACGACTGGCAATCTCGCCGCAATCATCGTGGAACCGATCCAGGGAACGAACGGGAACGTTGTTCCGCCGGACGGCTATCTGGTGGAACTGCGAAAGCTGGCGACCGAGCTCGGCGCTCTGCTCATCGTTGATGAAATGATCACCGGTTTCGGACGCACCGGAAAACTTTTTGGCTGCCAGCATGATGCAGTGACGCCGGATATTATTACCATCGGCAAGAGCTTCGGCGGAGGATATCCGATGACGGGCCTCATGTCGAGCGACAAGATTATTTTTTCCAAACCCTTTGCAAATCCCAGCGGGAGTTCCTCGAGCTACGGGGGAAACCCGCTCGCTTCGGCGGCGGCATACGTTACCGTAAAGACCATTCTGGAAGACGGCCTTGTCGAGAACTCCGCGCGTGTCGGGGCGTTGATGCTGAAGAGACTCATGGGGTTCAAAGAGAAATTCCCGTTCGTCGGAGAGGTGCGGGGAAAAGGACTTCTCATCGGCGTCGAACTGGTAAAAAACCTGCAAACGAAAGAGAAACTCGACAAAGAGACGTGCAAGCTGATATTCCACGAGTGTCTGAAACGCGGACTGATCACGATGGGGTACAACCCTGATATCCGCATCAATCCCCCGCTCATCATCGACGAAGCCACCGCGGAGGAAGGCATCGACATCATGGAAGAGGTGTTTACCCTTGTCGCAGATCGAATCAACGTATAAAGCGGTCGACGTCGAAGAGACGATCGACATCTATTTCTATAGGCCGCTGGGATACGGAATTGCCAGAGTCTGCCAGGCGCTCGGAATCACTCCGAATGCCGTAACCATCGTCAGCATATTCATCGGCGTCACCGGCGGCCATCTCCTCTACTACCGCGACATTGCCACAAATGTGTGGGGGATTGTTCTCTGGATTATTGCCGATACGCTTGATAGCGTTGATGGGCAGCTTGCCCGGATGACCAACCACAAGTCGAGGATCGGCAGGATTCTGGACGGCCTCGGCGGAAACATCATGTTCCTGAGCATCTATCTCCATCTGTTTGCTCGAATGGTGGTCTCCTATCCGGGAGTCGGCTGGCCATGGTTCCTTGCGGTCGTTCTGCTCGGCGGAATGAGCCACTCTGTCCAAAGTTCGCTTGCCGATTATTACCGCAACGCCTATCTGAAATTTGTCGTGGATCCGTCAAAGTCTGAACTCGAAGCCGCGGCCGATGTGAGGAAGGAATTTGAATCGTTCCGGTTCATCGATCATCCGCTCAAGAAAATCCTCCTGCGGATTTATTTGAACTACACGACACAGCAGGAGACATTTTCCCCGAGCTTTCAGGCGCTCCGGAAGCGGGTTTCCGCGGAGTTCGGACAAAACGTGCCGGAATGGTTCCGCAATGGGTACCGGACGATGAACAGACCGCTCATGAAGTATTACGCGATACTCACCACGAACACGCGCATGATCGTCATGTCGATTGCCGTCCTTGCCGATGTCGTACCGGTGTATTTCGGAGTGGAGATTCTGGTGATCAATCTCATCATGGTGCTCGTCACGATGCACCAGGAAAAACTGAGTGCCGTTCTCCTTTCTATGATCGATAATCAGAAGGTGACTGCCTGATGCTGCGCGGCGCCATCGTCGGGTTCGGGAATATCGCCGTTCGCGGACATGTGCCCGCATACAAGCATGATTTCGTTTGCCGGGACATGGAGATAACCGCAGTTCTGGATGTGGTCGAACAGAGCCATCCGAGAGTCGCCGAAGCCCTGCCGGGTGCGAGGTTTTATACCGACATCGATGCGCTCTTTTCACGGGAACAGCTTGACTTCGTTGATATCTGCACGCCGCCGCACACACACGCAGAATGTATCCGGGCTGCGGTCTCGAAGAACATTCATGTTCTCTGTGAGAAACCGCTCGCGGAGAAATTTGAAACGGCAAAGCAGATCGATGCGGCGATCCGGGGCGCGGGCATTACGTTTGTTCCGTGCCATCAGTATAAGTATTCACCGCTCTGGAGCACAATCGGAGAGTTGATACACAGTGGTGTTCTCGGCGCGGTGACGCTCGCACAGTTCAATGTGTACCGGATGCACGCGGATACCGGAACCGCCGGATGGAAACCTGAATGGCGCACAAACAAGACACACAGCGGGGGCGGCATTCTGGTTGATACTGGCGCCCATTATTATTATCTTGCCCAGTACTTCTTCGGCATGCCTCAGAAAATCTCGGCTCTGCTCCGTTCCATAAAACATCGTGAGTATGGCGTTGAAGATACCGCGGTCGTCACGCTGGAGTATCCTGCCCTGCTCATGCAGCTGACGCTGACATGGGCTGCAAGCAATCGTGCCAACAGCGTTTACATTGCGGGAACCAGCGGCTCTCTTTCCTATGACGGCAGCCGCCTTCTTCATACCACCGAACAGGGGACCCGCCAGATTCCCATGCCGGATGTTTCCGACAAGAATCAGTATATCGAATGGTACGCGAAGCTGTTTCAGGAATTTGCCCGGAGGGTAAACGGAAAGATCGTTACCACTGATCTTCTCGAGGAATCGGTCAACGTGATGAATATGCTCGAAGTGAGTTACCGGTCGTCAGATCGACAAACACTTCTTGGTGTGGAATGAAAGCAGTGCTCTTTGATTTCGGCGGCACCATCGACACCGACGGAGTACACTGGAGCGAAAAATTCTGGGAATACTACGAGCACTTCGGGGTGGAAGTCACGAAAACAGCGTTCGAGGAAGCTTTCGTCCAGTCGGAAAATATGATCGTGAAATACGCCGATCTTCCGAAGCTGACTTTCTACAAGACTCTGCACAAACAGTTTGCACTGCAGTTTGCCGCACTGAAAATGGAAAACGAGGGAGATCTTCTGAAATCCATGGCGGATGCCTGTTACCAGGATGTCTCGCGTATTATGCAGAAAGCCCAAAAGATCCTGGAAGAGCTTCATCAGCAGTTTCGTCTTGGTGTAGTCTCGAATTTTTACGGTAACTTGGAGGTTGTCTGCCGGGAATTCAAGCTCGAGATGTTTTTCCGGACGATAGTTGATTCGGCAGTCGTCGGGATTCGCAAGCCCGACAGTGCGATCTGGCAGCTTGCACTCGATAACCTCGCCGTCCGTCCCGCCGATGCCTGGGTTGTGGGGGATTCCTATGAACGGGATATCCTCCCGGCCAAGAAACTCGGCTGTTCGACGGTCTGGCTCCAGGGAAAAAGCTGGTCCAAACCGCCTTCGTCGGATGCGGCGGATCATGTTATTCATAAGTTTGAGGAATTGAAAAAGGTCGTTCTGTCCGGCCGCTAAGAAATACTATCGGCCCGATGGAATGTGAATGTTCGATTAGACTTCTCAGAGAAAGGAATCATCAATGCAATCAGGCATGAAAATCGAAAAACCCAAAGGAAAGCTCGGCGTTCTGGTGGTAGGACTCAATGGTGCGGTCTCCACGACGTTTCTGGCCGGCGTCATCGCGGTGCAGAAAGAGCTGGCGCGCCCGATCGGTTCACTCACACAGATGGGAACCATCCGCCTCGGAAAACGAACCGAGAAACGGTCGCCGTTGATCAGGAATTTTATTCCGCTCGCCAAGCTTCAGGATTTGGTCTTCGGCGGATGGGATATCCGGAACGAAAACTGTTACTATTCCGCCGTCCAGGCGGGAGTACTGAATGAGGGGCATCTGAACTCGATCAAGAAAGATCTGCAGGCGATTACCCCGATGAAGGCAGTATTTGACCAGTTCTATGTGAAACGACTGGCCGGCAAACATGTGAAGAAAGGAAAGACCAAATTCGAGCTGATGGAACAGCTGCGTGAAGATATCCGGACGTTCAAGGAGAAGAACAAGCTTGACCGGTGCGTGGTCATCTGGTGCGGCAGTACCGAAATATTCATCAGCCCCGACAAGGTGCATAAGAGTCTGAAGAGTTTTGAAGAAGGGATGAAGAGGAATCACAAAGACATCGCCCCGAGCATGCTCTACGCTTATGCCGCGCTCAAGGAGGGAGTCCCGTTTGCCAACGGTGCCCCGAACCTCAGCGTTGATATTCCGGCACTGATCGACCTTTCAAAACGGATGAACGTTCCGGTTTGCGGAAAGGACTTCAAGACGGGTCAGACGCTGCTCAAGACGGTCCTCGCACCGATGCTGAAAGCGCGTCTTATCGGTCTGAACGGGTGGTTCTCCTCAAATATTCTCGGCAACCGTGACGGCGAAGTGCTCGACGACCCCGAATCCTTCAAGACCAAAGAGGAAAGCAAGCTTTCCGTTCTCGACGGTATCCTGCAGCCCGAGCTCTATCCCGAACTTTACAAGGAATTCTATCACAAGGTGCGCATCAATTACTATCCCCCGAGAGGTGACAACAAAGAATCATGGGATAATATCGACATCTTCGGCTGGATGGGGTACCAGATGCAGGTGAAAGTGAATTTTCTCTGCCGCGATTCGATCCTTGCCGCACCGATTGTGCTGGATCTCGTGCTCTTCATCGATCTTGCCCAGCGTGCAGGCATGAAGGGAGTCCAGGAGTGGCTCTCATTCTACTTCAAGAGTCCGATGGTAGCTCCCGGACTCTATCCCGAGCATGATCTCTTCATCCAGCTCATGAAGCTCAAGAACACGCTCCGGCATCTCAAGGGAGAAGAGCTGATTACACATCTGGGTCTGGAATATTACGACTGAGCTGAACTGTTGACGCGGCGCGCGTGGTGCATGCGCGCCGCTTGGCGAACGCAGGGAGGTTCTGTTACGCCCCGAACTGCCGGAGATGGTGGTCGAGATGTTTCCACGTGAGAACATCCCACTCGTGGGGGTTGAGTCTCCCGAAGAACGGATGGATGTTTGTCGGTATTCCCGAAGCCCCGCGTCCTGAGAACTGCTCCACGAGTTTGAGAAGTGTCTCTCGTTCTTCTCCGAATGTCAGCGTATTGGCGACGACGAAGGACTTGTCCGTCGGGAGATTCTTCCTGAACGATTCTTCCGGTATCATCATCTTCTTTCTGGCGAATTTTCCGAAAAGCACTCCCGCCACCGAGCGCTTTGAAGTGGTCAAACCCAATGCAATGCGGAGAGGTTGCTGGCAATGGGCCATCATCTGGGTGACACTCATCGTTCCCCACTGTGCGCGCGAGGAATCCTGAAGATTCTGGATACGTCCTTTCATCTCCTGACAATCGCTCTTATCAAAAAGACTCTTCATACTGATATTCTTTCCCGTCGGTCATTGTTTCGCCGGATTCAAAAAAGGATTTCGAAATTGATCAGGACCATGGATGTTGACTGCTTCCCTTTCGCACTCATACTCATTCCGGCTCCGGTGGCGGTGACGGAATATTCGGGATTCGCTTCGTAAAACCGGAACCCCAGGCTGTACTTATCGTCGTACGACATCCCCGCACCAAACCCAAATCCGACCGCGGTCGAGCTGGATGCACTCTCATTCAGAGTCTCACCCAGATAAAATACGTGTATATCGGGCCATCCTCCGAAGAGAATTCCCACCTGTCCGAAACCGTAGATCTCGACATTTTGGGATACCGGAGTCGCCGCTCTCATCCCGCTCATCAACCAGATGGATGACCAGCTGCCGAAATCCGTACCGACTGACGACGGAATGTTCAAACTGCTCTGATCGACCGGATTGATTGCAACGGTCGCACTGGTATACCATCCGACGTCTTCGCCAACGTACAGGTCACAGCCGAAAGAGTATCCCGTACCGGCAGCTCCACCGCTCGCGCCGGTGGATGAGAAATCACCAGTCGGCAGGGAAACACCGGCATGCAGACCGAACCTCGGTCTTGGCAAATGCGGATAGTCTGACCCCATGCCCCGATCCACAACAGACGGGCTGGCCGGATTGCGCGCAACTTTCGACGGGGATGGGACCTCATAGCCAATCCTGCTGATTTCGTTCTGCATATACTGGAGCCGGAGACCATCTCCCGTTCTGACGGTGACCGTGCTGTCCGGCATATACTTCAATAACGCACACCTGATGACACTGCCATTTTTCAGATAGACAATATTGCAGGGAGTCGCCGGCCTCGTCGCGTCGGTGTCTATCGAGCTGATCTCCCTTGGAGAGAGAACAAATACACTGCTGTCCGCGGTAATTACTTTTATGACGCTGTCCGGGATCAGTTCGGCCACCGTACCCGTCAGATCAGTACCGGACTTCAGATGAATGACGTTTCCGGAGCTCTCGGAAGGAGAGCCGGCCGGCACTGTTCCTTCATCGGAGAGTATGGCAGAGATCACTCCTTCTTTTTCATCGAGGTACATCCCGCCGATATCGAATTTCTTCAGGGCTGCAGATGACGATGAAGCGCCGATCATTCCTCCGAGAATAGCTCCCCCCACGACACCGACAACCTTATAGTCGCCACCGAAAAATGATTCATCGCTTGTCGAATTTGAATTCATCGCATCGATAACGGTTCCGATCATAAATCCGGTTCCTCCGCCGATGAGAGCACCGGTAAGGAGCCGTACCGATCGCGGTGTTGATCCCTCCGGATGCTGGAGTGATCTGATGGTCGCAACAGGGATTGCATAGGAAGTCTCGTTTCCCGTTGCAAGGAGAGAGTCGCCGCGAAGTCCCACAAGACTAAGATTTTTCGCGGTGACGGAATGGTCGGAAATAACGGTCCAATCATTGCGCTGACCGAGTGCGGGAACAAGGGACAACAGCAATATGCAGAACAACGCAAGAGTTCTCATCGCGCTAACCCCCAATGGGTCGGTGGAGTAAGGGTGAAATGGGTTGAGAAGGTTTGAATATCTGGAAGGTTGCCCCTCGGAGTGATCTCTCCGGTTACCTATCCAGACTGTGACTGTAGAAAGGTACAGAGAATCTTACTGAATGGCAATTCCGGGTTTCAGATCAAATAAAGAGATGCTCTGTGGGCCAAATGTGTTGAAACGTCGTGCTCATTCCCTTGCAGAGAAAGATGGGCCTGCCGTTCTCGTAGGGCATTCCGAAGACCGAATGGGTTCTTGTAACGAGTTTGACTTCCCTGTAGTATTTCCGGAGGTCCACCTCGGGCTCTTCAACAGTTCCGGCAGAGCCGAAAATCAGTGCGACGTTTCCGCTTCGATCACCGGGGCCCCAGAACCAGTAATTGTTGTGTGCGCACAAAGCATGCGGAAGTCCGTACTTGTTCCCGAAGAAATCAATCGCCCCGGCCTCACCGTAGTTACGCGCGTAGATTACACACTGTGCCCGTTCCTCGGGTTGAAGAGACTTGTACGCAGTTCCGATTGAATCAACCATTTCTCTCCAACCGAATTCATCCGCATAATATTGAGGAAGCACACCCACAGCGCTCCGTTCCTCGGCGTGCGGAACAACGCCAAGCGCTTGTTCGTACCGGATAAACGTCTCGACGGGAAGCACCGGTACCGTAAACGGGAGTGTGATGAAGCCCATGGCAACAAGAAGAGCGGCGTAGACCGGTTCGGGCCAGGAGAGCGTGTACCGCCGGATAATCTTCTCGGTGAAGACGAGTCCTCCCGCGAACATCATCGGATAGATCGGGGCGAGATAGTAGACTTTTGCATTGCCAAATACCATGATGAAAAGGACTGTGACATAGATCCACCCTAAGGCACGGACCTTCTTTCCTTCAGGATGGAAGAGGAAATAGCCCAGACCCAGCAGCCAGATCGGAGCACTCACATAATTCATATCGCGGAACTGGCCGAAGAAGAATGCCGGAACCGAAATTTTGACATTCTTCAGTTCTGAAGCATTCCGCATGAATTCAATGCTCGGATAATGGTTCTGGATTTCCCAGGTGAGATGCGGGAGAGTCAGCAACACGGTCATCAGGACCCCAAGCCAGAACCAGCCATTGATCAGATGTTTCCGCTGCGAACTCAGCAGCAAGCCGGCGACGAGTCCGAGGCAAAGGAATCCGATCGAGTATTTGTTCAGGAGGCCCAGCCCGGTGCAGATTCCAAAAAGAACCCAATACTTCGGCTGATCCGAAATGAAAATCGTCATCAGAAGATACGCACCAAGCGTCCAGAAGAGAACATCAAAGGAATTCATCGAAAAATAATGTCCCATGCCAAGGAGTCCCGGAGCCATCATGATCGTGAGTGACGTCAGTGCCTGAGCTCCCTTTCCTCCGCCAAGCCGCCTTGTCATGAGCGCTCCGAGGAGCATCACCACCGACACCGCGGCAGCGGAGAGAAAGCGAATAGCATAAAGAGAATCGCCAAAGATGCCTCTCACAACTGCGAGCAGCGCGATGGAAAGCGGGGGCTGATCGACGTACCCGAATGCGAGATGGTTGCTGCAGGCAATATAATAGAGCTCGTCCCGGAAGTAGCCGTAGTTCCCGTGAAATGCAACCTGAACGACCAGCTGCACTCCCGCCAGGATCATGGGAACGGCAAGGTCATGAAAAAGGAATTTCCGCTGATGTTCGACAGGATACATGATTCTCCTTCTCTGTCTGTGATGTGCTCAGGTTCCTTGCGGGCAAAATCTTTCGCGACTATGAAATGATACGTCTACCGCGGTATTCTGTTGCGATCGACCCAGAACGCGAGAACGACAAAGAGCCACTGAAGCTGTCCGGCCCAGGCAATGGCCGTGACGCTCGGTGGCGGCGGACCGAACAGATTTGCCAGGTGGCTGAGTATCAGCAGACCAACCATCAACCATAAACCAAATTTTCCCGCGCGGTTTCGCGCGCTCGTTGCTTTCAGGTAGAGTATCACCCCCGCGAGAAAGATGGACCCCTCGACTAGTCCGGTCCCGATCGGTGAGCTCCAGAGGGAGAACCCGGCAAGAGGCGAGTTCCACGGTGCGAGAGGGAGATCAGGATAATGGACGATGAGATCGAGCACCCAGTGACTCATGACGCAAATCCCGATGACTACGGCGCTCTTGACATTTTTCCGTATGAGCCAGAACAAAAAGCCGACGAGCAATGACCAGAAAATGACCATCACGAGACTATGCGAGAACGGATAGTCAATGAAGTTGAGAGGAACAGTCCTTCCGCTGTTGGGCTCGATGGCAACGTGCTCAGCGCCAATGAGCAGAAGAGTGGGCCAGAGGAGGTCGAGAAATTGTGCGGCGATGAACAGGATGCCGAGAGATACAGCAGGTGCACTTTTCTTTGCTCCGAATCCGACTCCGAAATGTCCGATAAACATGCTTCCTCCTGACAGTACGCAATAGTGGGTCTTTGTTTCCCGCGGTGAGTATAGACAAATTTCCGTCCTCGCGCAACATGCCGGGTTTTGGAGGAAAACCCTCTGGCAACTCACTGGAAATTTCCCTATCTTGATCAATCTTCAAGACATCAATGCCGAAGCGTACAGATCTCCGTTCTATCCTCATTATTGGTGCCGGCCCGATTGTTATCGGGCAGGCCTGTGAGTTCGACTACTCGGGCACACAGGCCTGTCGTGTTCTCAAGGAGGAGGGATACCGCGTCATCCTTGTGAACAGCAATCCGGCCACGATCATGACCGATCCGGAATTTGCGGATCGTACCTACGTTGAACCGATTACTCCGTATTTTGTCGAAAAAATCATCGAGCGCGAACGTCCCGATGCTATTCTGCCGACGATGGGCGGGCAAACCGCACTCAATACAGCGGTGGCGCTTGCCGAGAGCGGGGTGCTTGCCAAATATGGTGTGGAGCTGATCGGAGCCAAGCTTGAAGCGATCCGGAAGGCGGAAAGCAGGGAGCTCTTTCAGAAAACAATGAAATCGATCGGCCTCGAAACTGCCCGCGGGAGTTTTGTGCGCACGCTGGATGCTGCTCTCGCGTTCGCGGAATCGACCGGCTTTCCGATCATCATTCGTCCCTCATTTACCCTCGGCGGTACGGGCGGAGGCACGGCCTATAACATCGAGGAATACCGCTCCAAAATCGAACACGCACTTGCCGCAAGCCCGATCCACGAAGTACTCGTGGAGGAATCCGTCATCGGATGGAAAGAATTCGAATTAGAAGTGATGCGTGATCTCAAGGATAATGTCGTTATCATCTGTTCGATTGAAAATTTCGATCCCATGGGAGTCCACACGGGGGATTCCATTACGGTTGCGCCCGTGCAAACCCTGACGGACAAAGAATATCAGCACATGCGCGACGCCGCAATCAGGATCATTCGTGCCATCGGTGTCGAAACGGGGGGATCGAACATCCAGTTTGCGGTGAATCCCGAGAACGGCAAGATGCTCGTCATTGAGATGAACCCGCGCGTTTCCCGCTCATCGGCACTCGCTTCCAAAGCGACCGGCTTTCCGATCGCAAAGATCGCGGCGAAACTTTCCGTCGGCTATACACTCGACGAAATTCCAAACGATATCACCAAGAAGACTCCCGCTTCATTTGAGCCCACCATCGATTATACGGTCGTGAAAATTCCCCGCTGGGATTTCGAGAAGTTTAAGGGGGTCGATGACACTCTTGGGATACAGATGAAATCTGTGGGAGAGGCAATGGCCTTCGGGAGGACATTCAAGGAAGCTCTCCAGAAGTCCCTCCGTTCCCTGGAAATCGGAAGATACGGATTGGGTGCGGATGGAAAGGACATTCTCGACGTTGATCTGCTCAATGACATTGAGCGCGATGAATGGCGTGAACGTGTCCGGAAGAAGCTCCGGGTTCCGAAATCCGACAATATCTTCTATCTCCGGTATGCCCTTCAGCTTGGCATCCATATTGATGAGTTGTACGACATCACGAGAATCGATCGCTGGTTCCTGCATAATATCCGGCAAATCGTTGAGCTCGAAAGAGTATTGAAAGAAGCCGCCGGTAAGGATGGCGCCCGACGAAGCTCCGTTTCAACGGAACTCCTTCGGCAGGCAAAGGAATACGGCTTTTCCGACAGGCAGTTGGCACATCTGTGGCACACGGACGAACTCACGGTCAGAAAATTTCGGGAGAAGGCAGGAATAAAACCGGTGTTCAAGACGGTGGATACCTGCGCTGCCGAATTCCAGGCCTCGACGCCATACTTCTATTCGACGTATGAACGAGAGTCCGAAGTACAGCAGTCGAAGAGGAAGAAGGTCATTATCCTCGGCGGCGGACCGAACCGCATCGGGCAGGGGATTGAGTTCGATTATTGCTGTGTCCACGGTGTCTTCGCGCTGAAGGAAGAGGGCTTCGAAACGATCATGGTGAATTGTAATCCGGAGACGGTTTCAACGGACTACGATCAAACCGACCGGCTCTATTTTGAGCCGCTCACGCTCGAGAACGTCCTCGACATCTGTGCCGTGGAGCAGCCCGAAGGGATTATTGTGAGCTTCGGAGGTCAAACACCGCTGAAGCTCTCAAAAGCACTGGAAGCGAACGGTGTGAAGATTCTCGGGACATCCCCCGAAGGGATCGATCTCGCGGAGGATCGCAAGCGGTTCGGTGATCTGCTGAAGAAACTGCACATTCCGCACCCGAAAGACGGAAATGCCACTTCCGTCGATGAAGCAGTCAGCGTCGCTTCCTCGATCGGATATCCTGTGCTGGTCCGCCCATCATACGTGCTCGGCGGACGTGCGATGGAAATTGTTTACAAGCCCGAGGCGCTCGAACAGTACATGAACGCGGCGGTCAGAGTTTCACCCGATCATCCCATACTCATCGATAAATTTCTGGAAGATGCAAAGGAATTTGACGTGGATGCGGTTTGCGACGGGAAGGATGTGCTGATCGGCGGCGTTCTCCAACATATTGAAGAAGCGGGAATTCATTCTGGGGATAGTGCGTGTGTGCTGATGCCGCAAGTGGAAAGCGTTCAGGTGATCGAGCAGCTCAAAGACTTTACGCGTAAACTCGCCCTTGCGCTCGGAGTCCGTGGACTCATTAACGTCCAGTGTGCGGAAAAGAACGGAATTGTCTATGTGCTTGAAGTGAATCCGCGGGCTTCACGGACGGTGCCCTTCGTGAGCAAAGCCATGGGCATGCCGCTTGCAAAAATCGCCGCAAGGGTCATGGTGGGAAAATCGCTGCATGAGCTTGGCTTACCGCTGAATGCCGCACCAAGACATATTGCCGTCAAGGAACCGGTCTTTCCCTTCGGGAAGTTCCCTAAGGTGAAGATCTATCTCGGTCCGGAGATGCGTTCGACGGGCGAGGTGATGTCCATATCCGATAATTTCGGGGATGCGATCGCAAAGGCGATCATCGGTGCGGGAGAGAATCTTCCGGTTTCCGGTGGAGTATTTGTCAGCGTCAACAATAACGACAAGAATTACCGACTGGTGGAAGTTGCGAAGGGATTCGAGCGTCTAGGGTTTACACTGTTTGCGACCGACGGCACATCGTCGTTTCTCACTGCTCATAATGTGAAAAACACTCCCGTCTTCAAGGTGAATGAAGGTCGACCGAATATTGTTGACCATATCAAGAACGGTTTCATCAACATCGTGGTCAACACCCCGCTCGGAGAGCTGTCCCGGTACGACGAGCTCTCAATCGGAGGAGCGGCGCTTGAAGCGAAGCTTCCCATCATCACGACCGTCTCGGCGGCGGCAGCGGCGGTGAAGGGAATACAGTGGATCCGGGAGGCGAAATCAACCGTCAGAAGTTTACAAGAATATCATACATAACATGCGCACGGTCATCAATCACAAAGGAGAAACATCATGAAAGCCGTTCTCGTTGTCTGCATACTGTTGATGATTGCCGGAACTGCACACGCACAGGCGCCGGGAGTCGGGTTGCCGTTCAGCGTAAAGTTCGGAGTATTTGGAGGAGTATCTCTTCCCACAAGCGACCTGGGCACTATTGATAATACCGGGTGGAATGCCGGTGCGAAACTGCGATTTTCAGGACTCATGCCGCTTAATATTGTGGTCGCGGGAACGTACAACAGACTGCCCAATAATCAGGGCGGTAATTCCGATGTCATCTGGAGCGGAAGCGCAGGTCTTGAATATCCGATTTCGATGCCATTCGTATCGCCTTATCTCGGTATCGACGCGCTTGTAAACACGCTGACGAACACGGCGTCGGGTGCTCCGTCGAACACACGCGAGGGGCTCGCTCTCGGAGGCGGAGCAGATATTTCTCTCCCGATCATCGGATCATTTGATGTCGGCGTAAAATACCAGTTCCTGAACATGATCGGAAAGGACACGAACGAAAAAACTGCTTCGCAGGTGATCGGAACGGTTGCGATCATGCTCGGCGGTGTCTGAGCGATTTTCGGGCAGTTGACTTGCGGGGCTATCACACGGTAGCCCCTATTTTTTTTCTTACGGCCACATGGCAAAATCTCAACGGAAAAAATCTGCACAGGATGGCACAGCAGCTCCACCGCGCAACCGCAGCATCATTCGCATTCGCGGTGCACGGGTCCATAACCTCAAAAATATCTCCCTTGAACTTCCCCGCAATAAGCTCATTGTGGTGACTGGAGTGAGTGGGTCCGGGAAGTCGAGTCTGGCGTTCGATACGATTTATGCCGAAGGTCAGCGTCGATTTGTGGAGAGTCTCTCCTCGTATGCACGTCAGTTCCTCGAGCGCATGGACAAGCCCGATGTGGATGTTATCCAGGGGATCAGCCCGGCGATAGCCATCGAACAGAAAACGATGGCGCGTAACCCGAGATCCACGGTGGGAACGACGACGGAGGTTTACGATTACCTTCGCCTTCTCTTTGCCCGAATCGGTAGAACATTCTGTTACAATTGCGGAAACATCGTCCAGCGTGATTCCGTCACAACTGTGACGGCCCGATTGCGCGAGGAAATGAGCGGCGCCGGCAAAGAGGTGCGTGAGCTTAAGTTATACGTGCTCTTTCCCTTTCCCCATCACGAGGAGGTATCACTCAAGAGGGAAGTGGAGGTTCTGAAAAAGCAGGGCTTCTTCCGCCTGCTCTGGGGGGATGAGATTATCGATTTGAATGAAAGCCCTCTTCCGAGGAAAGCCAAGCGGGAAGAACTGTCGGTGCTTATTGACCGGCTGGTCTTCCGGGAGGGGGAGGAAAACACCCGCCTGGCAGATTCCGTGGAAACTGCGTTCGCTGCCAGCGACGGGTATGCAGTGATCAGGCTCCTCGAAGGCGGCAGAGTGTTCCGCTTCAACCAACATTTTGAATGTTCGAACTGCGGGATCAGGTATGAAGAACCGGATCCGCGGCTTTTCTCGTTCAACAATCCGTTCGGCGCGTGTCCGAAGTGCCAGGGATTCGGGCGCGCGGTCGGCATCGATATGGACCTGGTCGTTCCTCATAAGGGACGATCGATACGTGAAGGCGCCATCCAGCCGTGGACGACCCCGAAGTGGCACAACAATTACCGCAACCTCCTGAAGATTGCACCGCAGGCCGGTGTGCGTGTCGATGTTCCGTTCCGCGAGTTGACGGACAAAGAGCTCGATGTGGTGATGAACGGTGACGGGGAGTTCGACGGCATCAACGGATTCTTCCGGGCGGTAGAGCGAAAAACCTACAAGATTTATTACCGGATTCTCTTGAGCCGGTACCGGGGATACACGACGTGCGAATCGTGTAACGGTGCCCGCCTGCGCCGTGAGGCGCTGTGCATCCGGATCGCCGAAAAAACAATCTTCGATGTGGTACGCATGACCATTGCCAATGCCCGGGGATTCTTTGAACAACTCAACCTTTCCTCGTTTGATCTCGAAATCGCCCGGAGAATTCTCGAAGAGCTGCGCAAGCGACTCCGGTATCTGGACGATGTGGGAATCGGATATCTGACGCTTGACCGACTTTCCAACACGTTATCGGGAGGGGAATCACAGCGCATCAACCTTGCGACTGCGCTTGGATCATCGCTGGTTGGATCGCTGTATGTCCTCGATGAGCCGAGCATCGGGCTCCATCCCCGCGATAATGCAAAGCTCATATCCATTCTGCTGGCTCTTCGTGATGTGGGGAACACGGTCATCGTGGTTGAGCATGATGCCGACATGATGCACGCGGCGGATGTTATTGTTGATATGGGGCCGCGCGCCGGGGAGTTCGGCGGCGAGGTCGTCGCTCAGGGTGACATACAATCCGTCAGAAAAGTGCAGGGATCGCTGACAGGTCAATACCTTTCGGGGAAAAAGATGATTCCCGTCCCGGCAACGCGGCGGGCGGGTGAAAAGAAATCTCTTCGCATTGTCGGCGCCGCTGAACACAATCTCAAGGGGATCGACGTGGAAATTCCTCTCGGCAAATTTGTTGCGGTGACCGGTGTCAGCGGATCGGGGAAGAGCACGCTGGTGCACAATATCCTCTACGGGGCATTGAAGAAGCTGAAGGGAGAATTTGCGGAAGCAGTGGGCCATCACGGATCGATCGAAGGCGCCGAGCATATCGACGATGTGGAACTCGTGGATCAGACGCCGATCGGGAGAACTCCGCGTTCAAATCCGGCAACGTACGTGAAAGCATTCGATCTGGTGCGGGATGTCTTCGCAGGAACCGAATCCTCGAAGATGCACGGTTACAAGGCGGGATATTTCTCCTTCAATGTCCCCGGCGGTCGGTGCGAGGCGTGCGAGGGGAGCGGAATCCAGACCGTGGAGATGCAGTTTCTCGCGGATCTCGAGCTGACCTGTGAAGTCTGCAACGGGAAGCGATTCAAGAAGGAAGTTCTGGCCGTTGAGTACCGCGGCAAAAATATCGACGAAGTCCTGGAAATGACCGTCAGCGAAGCGATCGAGTTTTTTCGTCAGCATGCTTCGGGGCACCGGGTTGCGAAACGTCTTCAGGTTCTCGCGGATGTCGGGATGGGCTACATCCGGCTCGGTCAGTCTGCCACGACGCTCTCGGGCGGAGAGGCCCAGCGCATCAAGCTGGCATCATATCTCGCCAACCGGGAGGAAGGGAGAAAATTGCTTTTCATCCTCGATGAACCGACAACGGGTTTGCACTTCGACGATATTGCCACGCTTCTCCGTGCACTCAACGCGCTGATCGACGCAGGAAATTCCATCCTGATAATCGAACATAATATGGATGTCGTGAAGTGTGCGGATTGGATTATCGATCTCGGTCCGGAAGCGGGGGATCAGGGGGGAACGGTTGTTGCCGAAGGAACGCCTGAACAGATCGCTTCTGCCGCGGGATCATATACCGGCAGATGTCTGAGGCCGTATCTGGTGAAGTAGAAATCCGAAGTACCTACCACCCGCTCCCGAAGGTCAGTGTGATGAAAAATCCCCCGAACTGAGTTTTCGGGCTCACGTACGTAAGACTCTCGAGACCCGAAGGATAGGGAATGTAATAGTATCGCATGTTCAGTCCGAGTACCGTCGAGCGTTCTGATCCGAAGTAAGCTCCCGCTCCAATGAATCCGCCTGCAGTATACTTAGCCTGCCCGTGCCCCAGCGCCGAAAAATACTCTTCATTGTACGGAAACACGTAGATCATCGCGGGTCCAGCCGCTGCAGTGACATACGGCCTGAAATTGTCGACGATCTGGTCCGCAAAGAGCCGGTGTTCAATTCCCACAAAAAGGGGTAAGACCAAAAACCTGTTTACCTCTCCCGGCGTATACGTTTGTCCCGTGTAGTAGTCGACGTAGTCCTTCTCGTTGTCATCCTTTGCCTCGGAAATTGACAGATCGATGAATCCGGAAACCTCGTCTGTGTATTCATGACGGAAGAAAGACCCCATGCCAAATCCGTTCGTGGAAACAAGGATATTGATTCCCCAGGCATTCCTCACAGAGTTGATGACCGTCTCGCCTTGAGGCGCCTGGATCTGTCCGAACACAAGGGTGCTGTCGTGTGGAGTGGTGGGAACCGACTGAGCGGACATCAGGGATGGGAGAAACAGGACGAACAATATTAATGGAACCGCACGCACGATTATTCTCAGAGCACTCGCAATATTCCGATAACCTTCTACTATCAATATAATTCGGAATCATCCATTTGTCAACCGCCCGTATGTGTTCGACACGCTGCGATTCGAAAGGTTTTACGTGAATTCCACAGGTTCCCTGCGGGATCAGGAGACCTGGAATATTCCGAACTTCAGGTACCGCGTTTCGGGCATCGGAGGAAGTATCGGATGATCCGGTGCAGCCCCGCGCCATTCGAGGAGACGAAGCGTGCGATTTGTCGAGAGCGCTGAGCCGTCGATAATCTCCAGAAATGTCTCTTCAAGCAAGTGGTGGGAACACGATGCCGTTGCGAGTATTCCTCCCGGGGAAAGGAGTTGGAATGCGAGTATGTGCAGCTCACGGTAACCGCGCTTTGCCTGTGTGAGCGATTTCTTGTTCTTCGCGAATGAGGGAGGGTCAAGAATGATGGTGTTGAATCGCTTTCGTGCTTCAACGGCGGAGCGAAGAAAATCGAATGCATCCGCTGTCGTGAAGTGAACGCGATCCCCAAGCCCGTTGTGTTTGGCATTCTCTTCTGCCCGCACAACCGTCGGTTCTGAAATATCGATCCCTGTGACCTCTGCGGCCTCAGCATATCCGGCGTTCAGAGCAAATCCCCCTTCATTACAGAAGCAGTCGAGAACAGTCGCACCGGAAACGTATCGGCGTATGGCCTTCCGGTTTTCCCGCTGGTCAAGGAAGAACCCCGTCTTCTGTCCTTCCAGCAGATCAATCGTGTAACTGATGCCGTATTCATGAAGCGTCACGGGATCTGCCGAACCGCGGAGAATGCCCTTCTTCAGCTCGAGGCCTTCGAGCGACCGCAGGTTCGATTCATTCCGTTCCACGATCCCGCGCGGATGGAGGAGCGATTCCAATACATCACAAATGAGCGTTTGCCTCTTGTCCATGCCGAACGAGAGCGTTTGTATCGAACAGTATTCGTTGTAGAGATCGATCACCAGCCCCGGCAGGAAATCGGACTCGCCGTGAACAAGCCGGTAGGCGTGCCCGCCCGGGTAGAGTTTCTTTCTCAGAAGAAGCGCGTTCTCGATCCGCTTTCTGAAGAACTCGAAATTGATTTCGACCTCCTCTGTCGAGAGGATTCGCACGGCAATGAGAGAGTGCGGATTGAAAAATCCGATGCCGAGGAGCTTTCCGGAGTGGCTCTTGACGTGTACCACATCCCCCGCACCCGGTTCCCCGGTGATTGAGGCGATCTCATTGCTGAAGACCCATTGATGTCCCGCGCGGATCCGGTGATCCTCATTTTTCTTGAGAGTGATGATCTTATCCATGGTCATTGTAATGAAGACAATTCTGAAAAGGAGAATGATTCAGTTCATCGAACGAACTGCTGCCATCGCATGAATCGTAAACGAAGACTGTTGGAAACAACCGAAACGGAGCTCATGGCCATTGCCGCAGCGGCGAGCGCCGGCGTGAGGAGCCCCGCGGCTGCCAGCGGTATGCTGATGCAGTTATAGATGAACGCCCAGAAGAGATTTTGCTTAACGGTTCTCATCGTACGGCGGGAGAGCATGATCGTGCGCGAGACCGCGGAAAGGTCGTTCCCGGCAAGCGTGATATCAGCTGCTTCCATGGCGATGTCGGTTCCGCGGCCCATCGCGATGCCAACGTCTGCCTGTGCGAGTGCCGGTGCGTCATTGATTCCGTCGCCTACCATCGCTACAACCTTGCCGTCCAGCTGCAGGCGCCTGATCTGCTTTCCCTTTTCGTCCGGGAGTACGCCGGCTATGATCTCTCCGACTCCTGCTTCCGAGCCGATGGCGCCCGCGGTTCGTTCATTATCTCCGGTGATCATCGCAACTGCGATGCCATTATCCTTCAACCCCGTGATGACTTCACGCGTACCGGGACGCAGTGTATCGGAGAACCCGAAGGCGCCGCAGACGACTCCCGCAACGGCGACGAGGGCGATCGTTTTTCCTTCACGTTTCCATTCTTCGATCATGGGAACGAACGGCTCATAGCCGAGTGCACGTTCGTTCATGAGCGATTCGTTCCCCACGATGACTTCCTTTCGGCCGATCTGACCGGTCGAGCCCATGCCGGCTCTCGCACCAAACGACTCGACGTCCAAATGTTGTATCCCTTCCTCCGCTGCGCGCGCTACAATTGCCCTCGCAAGGGGATGCTCTGATCTCATCTCCAGAGATGAGGCGTATTGCAGAATGCTCTTCCGGTCGGATTGATCACTGACCGTAAAATCCGACACGACCGGTTTTCCGTTTGTCAGCGTTCCCGTCTTGTCGAATACCACCGTCGAGATGCGATGCGCCCGTTCCAGAATTTCCGCATTCCGGATCAATATGCCGTTCGAAGCGCCGAGTCCGGTTCCGACAATAATAGCCGTGGGAGTTGCAAGTCCAAGCGCGCACGGGCAGGCAACAATCAGGACCGCAATGAAGTTCATCATCGCGTTCGTAAAGGGGAGATGACCGATGAAATACGCCGTGAGGAACGTGAGAACTGCCAGAGCAATGACGACGGGAACGAAGACGGCGGCAACGCGGTCCACCAGACGCTGAATCGGTGCCTTTGATCCCTGTGCTTCCTGCACAAACCGGATGATTCCGGCGATGACCGTACTGCTTCCGACGGCTGTCGTACGCATGCGGAAGCTTCCGGTCAGATTCAGAGTACCGCCAACAACACGCCCGCCGGAGGCCCGGTCAACCGGCATGCTTTCTCCTGTGAGCATGGATTCATCGATTGCAGATTGTCCGTCGATGACGATGCCATCCACGGGGATTTTTTCCCCGGGCCGAAGGACCAGAACGTCGCCGGTCTTCACGCTCTCGGTCGGGATGTCCTCCTCCCACCCATCACGAACACGGTGAGCAAATTTTGGCTGCAGCCGCAAGAGGTTTCGGATGGAATCAAAGGCCTTTCGCCTGGCCCGGGCTTCGAGCCATCTCCCAAACAACACCAGTGTAACGATCACTGCTGCCGAATCGAAATAGAGATCTCCGGCATGGGCATGATTTCCGAGCCATGAGGGGAAGAGAACAACGATACCACTGTAGAGGTATGCCGTGCCGGTTCCGATTGCCACGAGAGTATTCATATCAGCGGTCCAGTGGCGGGTAAGCTTCCAGGCAACGGAAAAAAATCTCCTGCCCGATACAAACATGACAACACTCGCCGCAAGAAAGAGCAGTTTCCCAAGATCCTCTGATGCGATGCCGAGTGATTGCACGAAGGAAGAGTTCATGCTCGCGGCAACGATCGGAACCGTGACGATGGCCGCAATGAGAAGCTCACGCTGCAGTGCTGCGAGCGCCCGTTCCTGTATTGTTGAAGTATCATCCGGCTGGCGTTCCCGCTCTTCCCGAACAACCAGTGTGTAGCCGGCGGAGGCGACTGCCTCTGCCATAGCGGAAACCGTCGTTTTTGCGGGATCGAATGATACGGTTACCGCTTCCGTGGCAAGATTCGCGTTTGCGGATTCAACTCCATCCAGATGGTGCAGGGCTTTTTCCACTCGTACGACACAGCTTGCACAGGTCATTCCTTCCAGAGGAAGTGTGAGTGTTGTTTGATGCTTATCGCTCATCGCTTCCCGTGGCAATAGCGTATCCCGCATCCTTTATCGCGCGGGCGATTTCGGATCTGCCGATGTTCTGTTCGTCATACTCGATTTCTGCCGATCCGATGGTAACCGATTTGACGGTAACGCCGTTGAGCGATGTGAGTGCTGTTCGTACGCTCTTCACGCAATGTTCACAGCTCATGCCCCGGATAGATAAGTTTTCGTGCTGCATAGAGTCTCCTTCAGGTGCTACAGATGTAAGATACCACTTTTGGGGAGGAAATGCGTTACAAGAATCCGACAATCTGTTATATCAGATTTTCCGAAGGGTGTTGGAGTTCGTTTTCTTCCAACGCTATCAATGGATTTCCGGAGAGAGTGTGTGAGGTCCCTGAACTCTGACGGGGTCATCCCCGTGAGCTGCTTGAATTGTGTGGAGAGATGCTGCACGCTGCTGAATCCTGTGATCCAGGCAATTTCGCTTAGTGTCTGTTCGTGATACTTCATGAGTTCTTTCACACGCTCGACCCGCTGAAGAAGAAAATAATGTTCGATCGTCATGTTTTCGACGGATGAGAAGAGCGAGCTGAGCGTGTGATACTCGATCCCTATCCTGCTCGAAAGGTATGCCGAAATCTTCCTGTCCTTCAGATCTTTCCCACTCGACTGAAAGACAATGCCGATGATTTCATGTTTGATCTGCTCGATGATCCGCGTCCGCCGGTCTTCAATCAGTTCGAATCCGTTGTCTACCAGCATCCTGCGGATTTCGGGAATCGGAAGAGAAGGAATCCCGCCGGCGACCACAACCTCGCCGAGCACGATGGAATGAACGCTCACGCCAAGCCGCTCGAGCTCTTCCCGTACGACGCGGATGCACCGGTTGCAGACCATATTTCTAACGTACAGCGTAGTGGTCTTTTTGGAGGAATGCTGCCTGCGGGTCATCGGAACGACTGCCTTCGATGTGAGAGTGGACCTGGTCCGGAAATGCGGTGGTATTGATTGAATGAGCATCGGTGGCGCACTGCCGGAACAGTGCGCCATCGAAACGTTTATGCTACGGTAACTTCTTTACAGAGGTAAACATCCTGTATGGCATTAAGGATCTTCACGCCATCTGCCATCGGTCTCTGAAACGCCTTGCGTCCGGAGATCAATCCCATCCCGCCGGCGCGCTTGTTGATCACTGCAGTGCGGACCGCATCGGCGAGATCGGATTCCCCTTTCGATTCGCCGCCGGAATTGATCAGCCCGGCTCTTCCCATGTAATTGTTCGCCACCTGGTATCGGCAGAGGTCGATCGGGTTGCTGCTCGTGAGCTCGGAGTATACCTTCTTGCTCGTCTTGCCGAACTTCAATGCTTCGAAGCCGCCGTTATTCTCGGGGAGTTTTTGTTTGATGATATCCGCCTCGATCGTAACGCCGAGGTGATTGGCCTGGCCGGTCAGATCTGCCGACAGATGATAATCTTTTTCGGGCGTCTTGAACGCGGAATTTCGGAGGTAACACCAGAGTATGGTCGCCATACCGAGTTCATGGGCCTGCTGGAACGCCGCGCCGATCTCCTGGATCTGTCGTTTCGATTCCGCCGAGCCGAAATAAATTGTTGCCCCGACTGCCACTGCGCCCATATCGAACGCCTGCTTGACGCGGGCGAAGAGAATCTGGTCGTAGCTGTTGGGGTACGAAAGAAATTCGTTGTGGTTGATCTTGAGGATGAAGGGGATCCTGTGGGAATACTTCCGGGCAACTGCTCCAAGCACGCCGAGCGTTGATGCCACCGCATTGCATCCGCCTTCGATCGCCAGCTTCACGATGTTCTCCGGATCGAAATACATCGGGTTGGGTGCAAATGACGCCCCGGCGGAATGCTCGATACCCTGGTCGACCGGCAAGATGGAGACGTATCCGGTGTGCGCAAGCCGTCCCTGATGAATGATCCAGCTCAGACTCTTGAGAACCGGAACGGGACGATCGGAAAGTGCATAGACGCGATCAACATAATCCGGTCCCGGCATACAGATCGATTCTTTCGGGATCCCGGTGCATTTGTGTTCGAGCAAGAGTTTCGCATCGTTTCCCAACAGCTTTTGTATTTCATTGATATTCATGAGGATAGTCCCTGGAGAAGTTCCAACAAGTTGAGTTAGAGAATAGCGTTTCGCACTGGAAATATACGAAAATCGCGGGTGAAAAGGAAAACTTCAGAAGCGCAGTCCGTACCCGATTACCGACGGTGCGAGCCGGATCGTCGGCGCCGGCATGTGCACGTAGTTGAGAAGATGTTTGACGGCGTTCAGGAAGTCGCCGTCGCCGGGAAGTTTGTTGAAGTCGACATCCAGCGCGAGGTACAATTCCCGCTCTCCGCTTCCATGAAGGTCGAGATTGGTGACGCCATATCCGGCCGCGATATTGAGCCAGGTAGGAATAAACGAAGGTGCGGATTCTCCCATGATCGCATCAAGATTGACGCTCAACCAATAGTTCTGGCTTTCATAATCGTCAAAGATTGTTCTGTAGGCGCCATGCTGGTAGCGTGTCGATGGTTCGGCGCTCCACTTGGGAGATATGGCGGTGAAGATGGGAGAAGTATTCTGAAGAAGGGGATAGCATGAGCCCATGGCATCTGCAACGATATCACCCGGACTAAAACCGAGATCCGGGTGAAACCCGTCCTCAATTTCAACATAAAGCTGGAAGGCAAACGCAATCCCGGCGCCATAGAGGAGGGCGCGTGTGCGTTCGATGCCGGACCATGCAAATGATCGGCCGACAAGATCGGCGGCGCCGTTCGAAAAGAGAAAATGACCGCATTTGTCCGCACCAAGGGGAGGTCCGTCGTCGACGCTGAGATGGAACGGGCCGCGGTCACCTTTCCACCACGAATCGTAATTCTGAAGATGAGCTCCAACGATGATGCCCGCAGTGCCTCCGGCAACGAGAGCGACGCGCCACGGTATGACGCCGGAATTTCCGGCGTGAAGCACCGAATCTGAACTTTGTGAATGCGCAGGGGCCGCGAAAAGTATTGAGGCGATGAGCAGTATGATTCCAGGATGAGTTCTCATGTTGTCATTCCCGGGGCAACCAGTCCAATATACCGAGAAGCTTTCTCAAGCTCAATATCTTTGAAACGACGCTCATTTTTGGTATATTTCGTCCCTATGCAGCGAGTCTCATGCATCATTTTCGATCTGGACGGAACACTCACGCAGACCAATGAGCTGATTTACGCGACATTCAATCATGTTGCGGAAAAATATCTGAACAAGACCTTCACGCCGAAGGAAATTACCGGGCTGTTCGGCCCGCCGGAAGAGATCGCGATCGAACGCCTGCTCGGGAAGGAAAAGAGCCGTGAGGCCATGGATGATTTCTATGCATTTTATGAACACCATCATCCCTCGATGGCGTCTGCGTACGGCGGCGTCCGGGAAATGCTCGAGTTCCTGAAACAGCGGGGGATGATACTGGCGATCTTTACGGGAAAGGGAAGAAAGACCGCACTGATTACCCTGGAGCAGATCGGCATCCGGAAATATTTTGATCTCATTGTGACCGGGACGGATGTGAAGTCGCATAAACCTTCACCCGAAGGGATCGCCAGCGTGATGAACCGGTTTGGACTTGAGGCTTCGCAGGTCTTGATGGTAGGTGACAGCGTATCCGACATCCGGGCGGCACACGATGCGGGGGTGCTGATTGCTTCGGTGGTGTGGGATTCGTACGGGAAAGAGAAAGTCATGCAAATGGATGTCGATTACCGATTTTACAGCGTATCTGAATTTGTTTCATGGTTGAAGAAGAACGTCTCCGGAACCGCAGCTTCGTCACAGGCGAAGGGATGATGCGGCGGCTGGCAATTTTCCTCCTGCCGGTTATCGTCCTGATATTTTTTCTTACCGCAAGCGGACATTTCGGATACACTCCGGACGACACGTACATCTATCTGCGGTTTGCAGAAAACCTCGTCCACGGAAACGGGATTTCGTACAACGCCGGGACGCCGACGTATGGAATGACGAGCCCGCTCTGGTTGTTCATTGTCGCACTCGGCGGGCGGATCGGCGCTGATCTTCCGCTTGCCGCGAAAGGGATCGACCTTCTGCTGGCGAGCTTGTCGATTATTGTCTTCTATTTCCTGGCTCGAGAGGTCATACGCGAACCGGGCACTGCCATGATTGCCACCGTCGTCTTTTCGGTCAATGCCTGGCTCATCAGGTGGGCGGGGACGGGCATGGAAACGTCGCTTGCGGTTTGTCTTACTCTCGGTGCGTTCCTCTACTGCTTCCGGAATGAGTATCTTGTTTCGATGGTTCTGGCAGGGCTTCTCGCACTCGTCCGCCCCGAGGGTTGTGTGATGGGCCCGGTCATCCTGGTCGATTTCTTTTTCAACAGTGTCGACAAGCGTCGTGCACTCCGAAGAGTCGTGTGGCTCCTTGCGGCATACGGTGTCGTTGTTGTCCCATGGCTGATCTATGCCCTGTGCACGTTCGGTACAATTATGCCGAACACGGCCCGGGCGAAAGCCGATCCGAATCCCGTGTTTGCCGATTATCTCAACAGCGCCTGGAGCCAGATCAAGGTGGTGGGATTCACTGAGGGCGTGCTCGTCGTGGTACTGTTCGGCGCGACGATCGCGCTGGTGCGCATACTCCGCAATCCGGAACGGAAGGAAGAGCGAACTTTTTTGCTGCGTTACGGGATTGTGGGGGGATTGTGGGGAATGGTCCTTCCTTGTATATTTCTCAGTTCAGGTGTTCAGATTGTCTCCCGGTATCTGCTGCCGGTGATCCCCATGGTGACGATCTTTGCGTTCTCGCATCTTTTCCGGTCGGTGTGGAATGAGAGACTCTTCCGCTGGGTGCCGACGATCGTCATTGCAGTTGCCGTGCTTGCCGCTCTGCAGAATCAGATCGGTTACTGGAAGGCGGTGAAGCCCGGCGTCGATCAGTTTGAGGAGAGCATGGAAGGTTCGGTCATTCCGATCGCCCGGTGGCTCGACAAGAATACGATGCCGACTGATACTATCATGGCGTGGGATATCGGTGCACTCGGATACTATTCCCACCGGCCCATCCTCGACGCATTCGGGCTGGTCACCCCGAAGATGATTCCGATCATCCATGGAGGCGTGACTCCAGAGCGCATCATGAAAGAAGGGCTGTATCGAACTGTGTGCCGTGCATCGTATATCGTTTGCCGTTCGCCGGTTCCCGATCAGTGGAAATCGAATCCCGATCTTGTCACGGTGATGATCAGGTCGTTCGATCAGATGGGCCTCGACGCGGGACAGAGAATGTATTACACGGTTTACAAGGTCACACCACATCCGTAAAGGCGATCAACCATGCTCAACGTCGGCGTTATCGGTGTCGGACATCTCGGTTCACTCCATGCGAAGATGTTTGCGGATATTCCTTCCGCAAAACTCGCGGGCGTCTTCGATATTGATTCCGGGCGGAAACGGAGTATTGCATCCGAATGTGCAACGACACCCTTCGGCTCGCTGGAAGAATTGTTGGAGAATGTCCATGCCGTCACCATTGCTACTCCCACCGGCTCACACTTCGATGTGGCGTCGAAGGCGATCGATCGGGGTCTTCCCGTGTTCATCGAAAAACCGATAACCGCCACAGTCGACCAGGCAGAGGAGCTTGTCCGAAAAGCATCCGCGAAGGGCGTCACCATCCAGGTCGGTCATATCGAACGGTTCAATCCGGCGATACTCGCCCTCGAGCACTATCATATCAATCCGATGTTTATCGAATCACATCGGCTGGCACAGTTCAACCCGAGAGGAACGGATGTCGCGGTCGTGCTTGATCTGATGATCCACGACATCGACATTATCCTCAGCTTGGTAAATTCGCCCGTTGAGAAGATCGAAGCGAACGGTGTCCCCGTTGTTTCCGAAACGACGGATATCGCCAACGCCCGCCTCCAGTTCACCAATGGGTGTGTTGCCAATGTCACGGCGAGCCGAATCTCACAGAAGAAAATGCGGAAGATGCGGCTCTTCCAGCGGGATGCCTATATCTCCATCGATTTTTCCGAAGGGCTTGCAGAAGTTTTCCGGCTCGTTGATGCTGACGAACAGTCATCTACGCCGACCATGATGCTTGGTGAGATTGAGCTGGGTGCCCGGAAGCGGAAAATCATTTACGAACAGCCCGCTGTCAAGGAAACAAACGCA
>Ga0335079_10000161_pt1 | contig 77897 bp, 57 predicted proteins | sample Lox_Sample_33_FD_206719 | JGI IMG/M metagenome (GOLD analysis project Ga0335079, IMG submission 206719) | Soil microbial communities from Loxahatchee National Wildlife Refuge, Florida, United States - Lox_Sample_3.3 | ecosystem: Environmental > Terrestrial > Soil > Wetlands | place: USA...
CCACCAGTTGCTCAACTTCTGCACGGCTCCGCCGTTGCTGAACTTTTCCAAGCGTCTGTTTTTCTCTCATCCCCCAACTTCATCACGCCTGCTTCCCGTGCGCTAGGTGTGTTCCTCTGACGCATACTTTCCAGTGAAATGATAATTTCGATCCCCACCGCCCCTACCAGCTTTCTCATTCAGATCATAGGGCTTGCGAAAAGCACGAGGCAGCAAAAGGCAGCATTAAGAAAGAAGGGGAGCCGGTTGAAACGAAGGACTAAGGCTGCCGCGAGGATTGGTCGATGCGGTTCACAAAGATGTTCAGCGTCAACGATGCGGAGAACAACAAGCCGGAAAAAATGGCTGCGGGCACAACTGGGCCCGAGTGACCGGCGAGGAACGCTTCGAGCGTCGCGCTCAAAAGCCAGATTTGTAAGACGAGCAGGATGACGATGAGGGCCATCGCGCCGTCGATGGCTACCAGGCCGCGCCGCTGCTTCGTTGGTTCGAGATTAGCCATTTCCGCCGACCTTTACACCAGTCGCGATGAGTTTCCCGCCTTCGCGCTCCAAAACAATCTGCGGCAACGGGCGCGGCGGTGGACCCTGCAGAACCGAACCGTCCTTGATCGAGAAGAACCCCTGATGGCAGGGGCATTCGAGACGATTGTCTCTTGCGGAATAGTAGACGGCACACGAGAGATGCGTGCATTTCTGGCTGTAAGCAACGTATTCATCTTCCCCCGTGCGGACCATGATGCAATTGTCTTGAGGCAAGGGATAGGAAAAGAGCTTCACTCCGCGGACCGGTATCTCTCCAAGTGTTGCCACCTCCGCGGGGGGATACACCAGCTTCTTCGTTAAGTACGACTTCAACACGATCCAGAGATTTCCGACAAACATTCCGAGACTGGCCAGCGTAAGAAACTTCGCGAACTGTCGCCGCGTGACGTAGCGCTCGTCGCTCGTAAATACTGAGAATTCGTCTTTCCAGAGCGGGTCCTTACTCCGATCGTGCAGCAGCGACATAGGTCCCCTCCCACATGTAATCAAGAACGTCGAGCGAAACGGCGTCGGTTTCCGCCGGTGTCATCATGTGCACGAGTGTGGTGATCTTCTGCTTGCCGAAATAAAAGACATTGGTCGGTTTCTCGCGGCGGCGTGCGATCTCTTCCGGGTGCACGTAAGAGAGCGCCTGGCTCGGGCAGACCGTGGCGCACATGGGCCGTTTGCCGATGGATGTCCGGTCGTAACACATATCGCATTTCATCATCTGTTCGAGTTCGGGAAAAATCTTCGGGATCCCGAATGGGCAGGCAAGGACGCAATTCGAACAACCGATACATCTGGGTTTAAGTGACGATTGCACAATGCCATCATCGCCTTTCTTGATGGCATCCGCCGGGCACGCCATCGCGCAGGTCGGCTCATCGCAATGCCAGCAAACGTAGGCTGCAGTCGCCGTGGTGCTGCCCCGGTCGATAAAATCGAAATTAATCATCGACTGGCCACGATGCGTTTCGCACTCCGCGCAGGCGTTCACGCAGGACTGACAGCCGATGCAGCGCGAAGGGTCAACGTAAAACTCGTAGCCGTGCATTCGCCTTGCCCCCTCCTTTCGTTGTGTCGCTGTTCGCGGCTGTCGCCCAGTCGGGCGGTGCGTCCGCTTTGCGCAATTGGCAAGCCGAGACTTTGAACTCCGGGATCTTGCTGCGGGGATCAAGGGTGCGGTGCGTCAGTCTGTTAGCGCTGCGCTTTCCGGCCCAGTGATAGGGAATGAAGACCGTGTCGGGGCGGATGGTCTTGACAACCATCGCCTGCAGAGTGATCTCATTCCTGCGCGAGGTGATGGTGACCCAATCTCCATCGTTGAGTTGATATTGCTCCGCGAGGCGTGGGTGAATTTCAAGGCGCGGATTCGGATATTGGTCGAGTAACGCGCCAATGCGGCGGGTTTGCGTTCCGGAGAGATATTGGCTCACAACGCGCCCGGTGGTGAGATAGATCGGGAACTCCCCCGAAACAGGATCACCACTTTCGCGCCATGGCGTTACGACGAAATGGTGTTTCCCGTCAGGATGGAAAGAACGGCCGTCTTCGAAAAGCCGAGGTGTCCCCGGATGATCAAGGGTGGGACACGGCCAGAAAATTCCCATGTTTTTGTCGATCTTCTCGTAGGTGATACCGAAATCGTCCGCGTGGCCGCCGCGCGAGGCCTCGCGCAACTCTTCGTAGATTTCTTTGGTGGAATTGTAAGGGAAATATTTCCCCTTCCCCAGGCGTTTGGCGAGTTCCACATAGATCCAGCTATCGCCTTTGGCGTTCCCCGGCGGGTCCACGGCTTTTCGAATATGAATGACGCGGCCTTCGTTCGTGCAGCCAATACCTTCCTCCTCTTCCTGGAGGCTGCCCGCGAGAACCACGTCGGCGTGGTGCGCGGTTTCGGACATGAAAAAGTCCACAACGCCAAAGAATTCCAGCTTCTCAAGAGCTTCCTGCGTGAACTTTGCGTCGGGCAGTGAGACGAGGGGATTGAAGCAGCAGGAAAGCAGTGCCTTGATTTCGCCGCGATGAATCGCTTCCATGATTTCCACGGCGGAATAACCAGCTTGCGGAATTTCGTCCGGAGTGATGCCCCATACCTTCGCGGTATGAGCGCGCGCCTCAGGGTCACTGATCGAGCGCTGGCCGGGAAGTTGGTCACATTTCTGGCCATGCTCCCGGCCACCTTGTCCGTTTCCTTGACCGGTGATCATCGCGCAGCCCGCGCCCTCGCGCCCCAGGTTGCCGGTTGCGAGACACAGATTGATTAGCGCTAAGCAGTTTTCAACGCCTTTCGATTGATGCTCGACGCCGCGCGCGTGCAGCGCGATGGCACGATCCGCCTTGGCGAAAAGTTGCGCCGCGCGTTCTATGGCCTCAGGAGGCACTCCGGTTTTCTCACCCGCCGTACGTGGGTCCCACGGGCGAACCGACTCCGCCACCTGCGCGAATCCCGTCGTGTATTTCGAAATAAAATCGCGCCGCTCCAGACCGTCGCGTAGAATGACGTGGAGCAGCCCCATGTACAAAGCCAAGTCGGTTCCCGGACGAACCGGGAGATACATATCGGCATTCCTGCAGATCGGCGTCATGCGCGGATCGACGACGATGAGTTTTCCACCGGCGTCACGGCAACGCCACAAATAGTCTGTGGTGATCGGCGCGCATTCGGCAACGTTGGCTCCGGCTACGAGAACCACCTGCGCCTTTGGAATGTCCGACCAGGGCAATGGGCTGCGGTCCACTCCGAACGCCAGCTTGTACGCCGTGCCCGCCGACACCATGCACAAGCGTCCGTTGTAATCGATGTGCCGCGTACCCAGCGCCACTCGTGCAAATTTTCCGAGCAGATACGATTTTTCGGAAATCAGTGACGCGCCGCCATAGATGGCAACGGAATCCTTGCCATATTTATCCTGTACTTCTTTGAGGCGCTTCACCGTGAAGTTCAGAGCCTCGTCCCACGAGGCCGTGCGGAATCCTTCGGGTGTACGCAGCAATGGATCGAGCAGCCGGTCGGAATGTCCGCCCTGCATATAGCGTTTCACGCCCTTGGGGCAAAGCATGCCGTGATTAAACGGAAACTCTTCCCAGGGCTCGAACCCGATGACCTGATTGCCGCGAACTTTGAGTTGTATGCCACACTGCTGCCCGCAGAAACAACAATGGGTCTTCACCAGCCGCTCGGCAGGATTGCGGGATTCATCCTGCCAGCCGCCTGGAGGCGTGTACGCGGGATGCGGGCCGAACCTGTCGATCAAGATATCGGGCGAGACAGGCACCTCAGCCACGGGACCCCTCCTTCAAGCGCAACTGAGCCAGAGAAACCGACTTTCGCTTGCATGCGGGACACAACTCCTGCCAGGTCGCATCCGTTCCTTCCATGCGGAAGTCCAGACCGAGCTGGGGCAGTACGCGCTTCAAGTCGTCGATATGCATGCGCGAAGCGTAGGGCTCGCCGCACCGCTTGCACTTCGCGGGTTCGCCCGCTGCCCCTGAAACCTGATAGAACTTCACGCCGAGCTGTGCCGGCCGTTGGAAGATGTGAAAGAACTTGCCGAACGGCAGAAACAGCAGCGCCGCAATGACAGTGATGGCGTGAAGAATTGCGAGGAAACTGTAGAATTCGCCGCGCAGCCAGTTCTGTGAAACCGTTAGTGCCAGTCCGGTGACGGAAATCGCAAACAACAAAATGATCGGCAGAAAATCCAGCGCGAACGACTGCACTGCTTGCGCGCCGCGGTCGCGAAAACGTCGCCAGAGCGAGAGTCCGATGCCGGCAAGAACGAGAATCGCAGAGATATCGAGCCCGTGAAACAGCAGCTCGGCCATCAGCGTGTGCAGCTTGAAGGTCTGCGCCGGAAAGCCAAAGACGACTACAACGTATGTCTCCTGGTCTGTCGGGAGCGACCGAAACGAAATCCAGCCGAACACGAGGGGGAACGTAATGGCAACTGCCAGAACACAGCCCCAGAACAAAAACTGGTGCATCCACCAGCGCAAAGCGGAGCGGTGCCGGATGAAGTTTTGCGCGGCAAGATGCGTGGTCGCGAGCCGGAGCAGTTGAACCGTTCCTTTCACGATGCCGGCTTGGCGAAACAATTGCCACCCGCGCTGCCAGTAGACCCGCGTCGGAGGTTTATCCAGCCACACGCGATAGTGGTAGACAACGCCCCAGGTCGCAAAGATCGTCGCGAAGGTATAAATCACGAGCGCAGGATCAAAATTCTGAAGATTCCGCGAGCCGACTACAATCGACGCGACCAGCAATCCCGTGAACAACGTCGCGGTCACGCCGGCACGAATGCGGTCCGCCGTTCGGGTCAATTCCGCTGGGAAGGCCAGGTCGGTCGTTTCCTGCTTGCTAAGGAATATGACCGCGTTCGCGCGCCACAGAATCAGCGCAAGGAGCGCAAGCAGCGCGAAACCCGGCCAGACGGTGTGCATATGATCCCGGAAATAGCCGAGCAGCAGTGGCGGGAAAAAACCGCCCAGACCGCCCATCGCGCCGACCAGGCCGGTAACCGTTCCCACTTCCTTTGGAAAATACTGCGGAACCAGTTTGAAGACAGCACCGTTGCCGTTCCCAAGCAAGAAGGCACAGCCGAGCGCGCCCACAGTGAACGGCAACATGGAAGGCCAGGACATCAGCAACGCGAAAGGCACGATGCCAAGAAAAACCGCATGAAGAACACGCGCACCGCCAATACGGTCAGCAAGCCAGCCGCCGAGCGGGCGAGAAAGCGTCGCAAGAATGACAAACCCCGCCGTGCGGAATCCGGCATCCGCCGGCTTCAACCCGAATTGGTCTTTGAGCAGAACGGGAAGATAGATGGAGAACGCGACGAACCCGCCAAAGGTAAGAAAATAGAAAAGAGAAAGCAGCCAAGAGAGCCGCTCGCGCGCCAAGAGCTGCAGCATGGCGCCGATGCCCGCAGGGCGAACCGTCTTCGGCGAATTCCGCGCGAGGAGGAAAAAAACAACGCCCCAGACGACCAGAAGCGCCGCCATCCCGCGGAAGATGTTCTGCCAGCCAACGACCACTGCCAGCACCGGGCCGAGAAACACGGCGGCCGATTGGCCAATGTTGCCAAGCCCATAGATGCCAAGCGCTCCGCCTTGTTTTTCCGGGGGAAACCAGCGCGCAACAAACCCGACGCCGACCGCAAAGGAACTTCCGGCAACGCCGAGAAAAAACGCGACATATAACAAGTTGTGATAGCTGCCGACCGCGGGAACGAGGTAGGCCGGAACCGCAACAGCGATCATCAAGGCCGTGAAAACGATTCGTCCGCCGAACCGGTCCGCGAGCATTCCTGTAACGATGCGCAACAGGCCGCCAAGCAGGACCGGAACTGCTACCAAAAGCGCGGTTTGCGTAGCGCTCAAATGAAATAGCTCGCGGAAGCGGGGCGCGAAGGCGCTGATCAACCCCCACGTTGCGAAACAGACTGCGAACGAGACTGTGCCGAGTGTGAGTTGCAGACGCGGAGACGAACCCTCAGAACTCATTTGTCCTTTGTTAAAGCGGAATCTATGTGAAAATAGCGACCAACCGCCCGTCTCGTCGAGCCCGTTCAAAATCTGAGGTTCGTTTCCAGATATGCGAACTGCCCGTTCGGATTCTTGGGATAAAGATTCTCGATCACCGATTTTCCCCAAGCATGTCCATAGTACACGGTGATGCCCAGGGGGCGCATAATTTGATAGTCGGCACTCACGTCCCACATGTTTGCCAAGCTCCGACTTCCGCCGCTCGGGCGCCCGGTATATCCGAAAGTCCTCGGCTGAAACGCGCCGCCACCCAGATACCAGAGATCGGCCGCATTTGCCAGCCGTAGGGCGTGCACTTCGCTCCGCAAGGACAGTTTCCTAGCCGGTTTTAGAACCACGTCGCCGTAGAAATCCTCATTGTTCTCCATATCGAAGAAGGGAAATCGCGCGTATGGCCGCGGAGTCGGCAGAATTTGAAAGAATGTGCCGTGTGTTGAGTCATTGGGGTTCTTGTCCCCGCTGCCACGCGAAACACCGGCACTGAACCACGGATTAAGAAGCAGAGAATCCGCTTGCCAGCCGGCTTCGGTAATAAAGGTAGAGGCACTCTGCGTCTGCGTTCCCCAGGAGCCGTTCTGCAAAACACCCCACAAAATGACATCCACGTGGTTGTTCTGGCTCACTGCAAACGTTTGCAGAAGCTCTCCACCGTAGGTCCCAATCTGGATGTTGTGATGGTCCGCAGCACGCACGGCGGTGGGACGATTGTCCGTCTTCAGCACGGCATCCCGATCGTCCAGGTAACCGATGCCGAATGCGCGCATGCGCGCGTGATAACGCTTCGCGGTTAGTACGTGAGAGTATGCTCCGTAGAAGAGGTTAACGTTCAGCTCGCCCATTCCGTCGACTTGGTACACGCCGCGCGTAGGCCGCGCCGCAATGAACGTGAAATCGTTACCTCCCCAATCGATGGTGGCACGCCCGCCGTCCAGACTGCGCCCGACCGCCGACCAGCCAAAGTCGCCAATCAGCCGCTGCGAAACGCGCGTTTGCGCCACGGTGGCGAGAAACTTGTCTTTCGGAATAAGTTCGGCGCCATCCAGGAACGTAAACCGGCCCAGCTGCACCTTCACAGGCCCCGCATGTTTGAATGTTAAATAGGCCTGCTTTACGAAGCCGCTGGCGATGCTGGTGCTGTTTCCGTTGGCGGCGAAATAGGTTCCACCCAGACCCAGTTGCCCCTGTGGTGCGGCGACGACCGCCGTCGAGGGCAGCGCCAATATAGAATCCTGCGCAACTTCCACCCGCCAGTCGAGATGTTCGGTCTGTTGCCCAATTGCGATACGCAGCAGGGAATGCGTGAACGCATAATCGTTTTCGCCGGAGTTCGCCTGAAACCAGTTCCAGCCTTCGACTCGGACCCGCCAATTAACGGAAATATCCAACGGTCCGAGCTTGTGCCGTTGCGGCATGGCTTCTGTTGTCGCTGGAGTGGGCGACGCAGGATTGGGGGCCGGGGCCGAAGACGAGAGCGATGGCGACTCCTGGGCGGCGAGTGGGAGGGTGAGGCCAAGCGGCATGGCCAGGGTTGCCATCAGTCCCAAAGTGGTATGCCAAACCTGCCAGGTTCCGCTGTTGTCCTTGTTTGGGAAGCGATTCCGGCTGAGAAGAGCCATTTACGGTGTCGTCTCCGCGATCTTGGCGACCATCGATTCTTTCACGGTATGCGGCGTTTGCAGGACGAAGGTTGCCATCATGTTGATAGCGAAGAGCGTTAAAGCGCTGAGTTCGGTCAGCGCCGACCACGGAAGCGCGCGCCAGGCCCCCACGGCATACTCTTGATAGGCCAGCACCTCGCCCACCACGCGAGCGCAGCACCCTAATGTGAGCAAGAACCCCGCCAGAAACATCAGTTTCGTGCTCCACAAAATTCGCATTCCCGCGAATGCCGGGAGAATTCGTTGCCCCACGGACAGAATCATGACGGAAACATAGCCCACCGTTAATGCGTGCCGCGAGGCCCCCCAGATCCCGCCGGAGTGATCCCATCGCGCCGCCGCAACGCCGAGCGCCGCCGCGACCAGCAACCAGCCATAGGCCAGGCGCACAAACGCGGGAAAGCTGTTATGAACTCCGCGCGTTTTCGGTTCGCTCACCGCTGGCTCAAAGATGCGGATCGCAGCTGCGGCCAGGGTGGCTCCAAGGATGAATAGGCACGAGCCGGTGAAGACCCACCCAACAAGGACAAAAGTGAGTCCGGCCAGATTGGTCGCCCCCGCGGTTAACAGGAAATTGGTCCGAAGTGGCTTCAGTCCGAGAAAAACCGATAGCCACTTCGCACTGAATCCCCACACGAAAGGAACAAGAAATCCCCAGGCCAGCAGCGCGAGATAGCGCTGGTCGAACAGATGAGGAAACGCGGGGGTCGCGCCACGTAGCGCCGCATAAAAACAGCCCGCCAAGTTGGTCAGCAAAACCAGAAGCAATCCGGTGCTAGCGCTCCCCACTACTAGGATCCACGGTTCGAACTTATGCTTCCCTGATTCTTGAGGCCGGTGACCTGAAACCCCGCGGAAGAAAATCAGGAATGCTGCCAATTCCAGCGTGGCGGAAAGTGGAAGCAGCACTCGCCATTGCCACAGGTAAACATTCGCGGTCCAACGCATCGCCACGCCTGTCGTCCACATCCCCCAGCATAGCCATGCGGAGAAAAACGAACCCTGGATTCCGCGACGTAACTTGGGGATCGAATAGAAACCGATACCAAGAATGAAGCTGCCTACCCACCCGAAGACTTGGGCGTGACCATGCGCCTGCAACCAGGCCGCGGAGATCGAAGCAACACTCTCCCGTCCGCTAATCTGCAACAGATTCCAGACGCCGAGGAAGGTGCCCGGAAACAGCATGAAGAAGAGCCCCGAAGTGATAAACGCCATCAGGAGGCGCGACAGTGATTCCTCCCGAGCCCGGGTTTGTGCGAATACTTCTGCGGGAGACAGGGCCGACGCTTTCGCTTTCGATGGAGGAAACGCAGTGGCCAGTTCCGCGAGGTACATCTGCGCCTCCTTAAGGCACTACCGTTGCTTCCATCTCGACGGCACGCGGGAAAAGAATGTTGTTTTCAAGATGCACGTGAAGATGCAGGTCTTTCTCGAATTCTTCGAGGCCTTGATACGCTGCCTGATAGCTCGTGCACCCATCCGCGGGAGCCTTGTAGCCTCCGCTCGCCATACGAATCTGCCGCATCAGCTCGCCCGCGCTGTCATGCTCCTGCATCATCGAATAGATCGGGTTCTTAACCGTCTGGAAAAACGGCGGCTCGATAGCACCTTCTCCGTTCGCGGCGCGCTCCATCGTGTCGATGAACGGAAAGAGAATCTGCTCCTCTTTCTGCATGTGCATCAGCATTTCGCGGGCAACGTCGCCGAACAGCTTCTCGATTTCCGCCAGTTCGCGATGCTGGCCGCCGTGTTTCTCCCGGATCTTGGCCAGCAGTCCGCGCAGGCCGGGGATTGAACCACGCACGTACGAGTGATGGCGTTCCCGGATGTGCTTCGTCAGTTCGGCGAGAGGGGCATTGGTCCACGTCGATTCCCCTTCGGCAACCTGGGCCTTGCTCTGCCGCAGACGCCAGAGGACTTGCTTGGCCGGGACGTTGGCTTTAAAGCAGGCTTCCTGAAGCGACTTCCCCCCGCCGCAACAGTAGTCGATTCCCGCGTCTTCCAGAATGTGCCGCGCTCTCGGATTTGACAGCGCGATCTCGTTCACCTTTGTTTCGCCGTTGAAATTCATGGTTCCTCCCCTGCGACGCTCAGTTTGCAAGGGCAGCGGCGCATGGGCAGTGACTAAAGTCACTACGCCTTTGTCTGCTTGGGTTTAGCGGCTATTCGCAGGCGGTTTGTTCGCGGCGGAGGCCGGCGAGATCTTTGACGACGATTTTCCGGCCTTCCACATCCAGAAATCCTTCCGCTTGCAGCCGGCTTAGGTTGCGGGAGACCAGTTCGCGAACCGTCCCTAATTCCGCGGCCAAGTCCTGATGGCTTTTCGTCAGCTCGATGTGAATACCTTCTTCCGAGCGGACGCCGCTCGCTTGGGCCAGACGCGTCAGCAAAGCGATCAGTCTTTGCCGAACTGTCGTGAACGAAAGCTCTTCAATGATCCCTACGAGCCGGCGCAGGCGCGAACCCACTACCGCGATGACCTTCAACGCAACATCGGGATGTTCGCGGCAGAAACTCTGAAAATCCTTGCGCGAAATGAACAAGACTTCGGTGTCTTCGAGCGCCGATGCCGCCGCCGGGTAATTTCCTCCGTCGAATACGGGTAGCTCCGCGAATGAACTGCCCGGACCTTCGACCGCCAGGATCTGCTCCCGGCCTGCCGGGGAGAGCTTGAAGATGCGGATCTTTCCCGACGCCACCAGGAACAGGCCCGCGCAGGGATCACCCTCGGCGAACAGATGTTCGCCCTGTCCGAATCGCTTACGGGATGTCCGCGTTGCCAGAGCTTGTAGTTCGCCTTCGCTAAGGCTCGCAAACAAGGGGGTCTTTTTAAGTACGGCGATGGTTTCACCGCTCATGTATCGGCCCGCCGCAAATCGAATGATCCACCGATGCTCCATTAAACACGCTGCGATTTTACCGCCTTTCCTGAACTCTCATCATCACTGCCGTTCCCAACCCATACAAATTTCTTCCTGACTAGTGGCCTTCTCGATGTCGTGAAAGCCGCCGATGTCGCGCGTGTGGATCAACCTTCGTGGCAAACGGAACGCGACAAGATGGCGAAGACTTGCAACCAATGCCATTCGACCAATTTCGGCAGAGATCAACTGCAACACGGCGATCAGATGATGAAAAACGCCGACCACCTAATGGCGCAGGGCATCCGTGAAGTTGCGGGTCTGTACAAGGATGGCGTCCTTCCAGTAGGAAAGAGTGCGTTCCTCGCCAGCGGTTGGTAGCTTGATGGATGGATTCCCGTTGACGCGAGTTTTGGAATGTAGCAGAATCTGCCCGCGAGTTGGTTGATTTCTTCCCCGGAAGTTGCCCGCAAACCGCGCATCGCAGCAGTCGTCACATTGAGGCGCGTTAGGAATGCGCTCCTGGCTTCGGCTAGGGACGCGCGGGGACCATCACCACTCGGTGCCACTACCTGAACGACTCTCCTGGAGGTCGACGTGGAATCCCGCATTCTCATTAAGAACATTGGTAAACCCAAAGGCGGCCAGACGGAGGCCTTCTCCGCGGGCCAGCACTCCGAACTGACAATCGGAAGAGATCCATCCTGCGACGTCAAGTTCGATCCAAACGATGATCTGGTGAGCCGGCGCCACGCAAAAATCACAAAAGTGAACGACGTCCCCGAATACACCATTGCGGATTTGGGTAGCCGCAATGGAACACTGGTCAACAAGAGGCGCATCTTCGAGCCCACCAAACTAAATTGCGGCGACCTGGTGCAGTTGGGGCCGGACGGCCCGCAGTTCGAGTTCGATCTGGACCCGAGGCCGGCCGGCATGATCAAGCCGACGCGTCTGTCGGATGCCACGCTGGGGCCGGAGGTGGGCGGCATGGCGCCCACGCGGCAGTCCGCGGCCCCGATATTGACGACGCGAGAGTCGCCTCCAGCCACGGCTGCCGCGGGCGGCGGCGTGGGCAAGGCCACGGTCGAGCGCATGATTGGCGAGACCAAACGTCAGAGTCAAACGATGGCCGTTTCCGCCGTCGCGGTCATTCTCGTGATTGTCGCAGGGGTGACCTGGTGGCTTTACAAGACACGACCGCAACCACCGCCGCCTCCTCCGCCTCAGTCGCACACCGTGGCTCCAGAGAAGATTGCCCAGGCGAATACGGCGGCGACGGTATTCATCGAAGTGGGATGGAAGCTCATTGATACGGCCACCGGCAAGCAGCTTTACCACTTGTTGTTACCGAATGGCCAAAAGAGTTCGTCAAAGCCCGATACCGTCGAGGAAATCATCCCCAATGCCGGCAAGTTCCTTCCGGCTTTCGCCGTGTCTGGCGGGAAGCTGGAGCCGATTCTGACGACAGATGAAAAGAACTCGGAAGGCGCCGACAACCAGCCTATCGGTGGATCGCACTTCGGATCTGGTTTTGTGGTCAGCAATGATGGTTTCATCCTCACCAACCGCCATGTGGCGGCCACCTGGTTCACGAGGTACAACTTCCCGGCGCAGTACGGAATCGTCGTGGAATTCGAGGGTGGAAGGGTCAGCAGGCTCACGGGAATTTCCTCGAATCAGTTTCCGTCCTGGGTTCCTGAACAGGCCAAGGTGGTTACCTCGTGGAATAGCGCGCGGCCGGTCCTGGCCTTTGGCAAAGCGATCGAGGGCCGCAACGACTATCTGGACGTCACTTTCCCGAAGGACAGCAACCGCAAACCCGCAAGGCTGGTCGGTATTTCCGACCGCGCGGACGTGGCCATGATCAAGATCGACAATGTCGGATCGCTGACGAAGTGCGAGTTGAACGACAACTATGACTCCATTCAGGTGGGCAGTGCGGTTGTAACCATGGGATATCCGGCGGTGTCGGCGCCTGTCGTCGGCGTCATTAAATCGCGCGACATGTTCAACCAGGGTACCAGCATCAAGATTGTTCCCGACCCGACCCTTTCGGTAGGTTACATCGGACGCGTAGAACGTAGCGGCGCAGGTGTCGAGCAACTGGAGGGTGGCGACTACTATCAATTGACGATCAATTCCACCGGCGGCGGCAACAGCGGCGGGCCGGTCTTTGACGACCAGGGCAGGGTCATTGCCATCTTCAGCCTGAGCATGAAGCTCGATGCCATGGTCACCGGAGCTGTGCCCATTCGTTATGGAATGGAGTTGATGGGCGTAAAACCGGCGCCGAGCAACTAATCAGCCGCAACCAGGGGGATGGCCCGGCATGTCGTCGCTCGTCAACGCGCTGATCGGTGAGTACCTGGTAACCGATCTTTTGGGCGCGGGGGGAATGGGTGAGGTCTACCGGGCCAGGCACACGCATCTCGGCCGAGTGATTGCCATCAAAGTACTCTTGGGAGCGGAAACCGATCCAAACTCTGTTCGTCGCTTCTACAGCGAAGCCACCATTCAGGCCAGCATGCGCCACCCAGGCGTCGCGGAGTACCTTGGATTCTACGAGTACCGAGGGCGCCCCTGCATTTTGATGGAGTACGTGGACGGGGAGACGCTCGCGGAGACTCTGCGCCGCCGGGGTGCCCTTCCCCCCAAGGAAGCTCTTCGCATCGCCATCGCCATCGCCGCCGTCGCGGCGCATTTTCATAAGCATGGCGTACTGCACCGCGACATCAAGAGCAGCAACATAAAGATTAATTCTGCCAAGTGCGTGAAGGTCCTCGACTTCGGAATTGCCCGTCTGCAAAGCACAAAAAACATGACCAGCACGGGAATGGTTGTTGGCACACCGGGGATCCTTGCGCCAGAGCAGGTAAACGGACTGGCGGTCTCTCCGGCCACCGATGTTTGGCAGATCGGCGTCCTGATCTACGAGATGCTGACGGGCCGCATGCCGTTTGGGATGGAAAGCCCAACGGAGTTGTACGCGCAAATTCTGAATGGCGAGTACCCGCCGATTTCCCGTTTTCAGTCCGCGGTTCCGGGGAGCCTGGAGAAGGTTGTCAACCGTTGCCTGCAAAAAGACCCGGCCAAGCGCTTCGCCTCGGGAGGGGAATTGCTGGCGGCACTGCAGGCTCTGGAGCAAAAGAAAGTCCCGTCTGGGCCCGGGCCGGGGCCCACGATTCGCGTTCCGCAAACCATCCCACTCTTACGCATAGGAATTGTCGCCGCGAGCGTGATCGCGCTGATTGCGCTCGTGGTCGTGCTTCGCGGCTACCACCAAGCCGCCCAAAATTCTGCTGCGAGCGCATGCTTTGACGAGCCGCCATCCGCGGCGAGCTCAGCAGACGACCTGGTGACGGTGACCGTGGATACCTTCGAAGGTTCCGCGCAGGTATTTTGCAAAGAACAGCTTGTGGGCCAGACGCCTTTCTCCCTCCCGGCAAAGCTCGGCGACAAGATTCACGTCGTTTTGCGGCGCGAGGGTTACAAGGATCTGGAGAAGCGCTTTGATGTGACGGAGCGTCAGGTCTACACGTTTGTCATGGATCGCACGGGAGAGCCCTAATTGTCCTGGTTTGCAAAATGGCGTAAAAAGGACGACAAAGCCCGGCTTTCGCGGCCTCCGCTCCCAGAGCCAGAAGTGGCCCTGCTCAGCGATCAGGGTTGCCACCGGAAAAACAATCAGGATTCCGGAAAGATCGTGTATCCAGCTAACGGCAATGTCAGCACGCGGGGGCTACTGGTGATCGTGGCCGATGGCATGGGCGGGCACAAGGCCGGCGAAGTGGCCAGCCAGACCGCGGTGGAGACCATCGCCGAAGTCTACCAGCGCGCCAAGGGCACGCCTGGGGAAGCACTCGAACGGGCTTTTCTGCAGGCAAACCGAAGCATTCTGGAACTGGCCACGGAGAATCAGGAGATGGCCGGCATGGGCACGACGTGCACGGCGCTGGCCATCGTCGGGAATGAAGCTTGGGCCGCCCACGTGGGAGACAGCAGACTGTATCTCGTGCGCGGCGACTCCATCTATCAGCTTTCCGAGGACCACACCGCGATTCGGGAGATGGTAAGGCAAGGCTTGCTGACGGCGGAGGCGGCTGAGCATCATGAAGATCGGAACGTGCTGTTGCGGGCGATGGGTACCAAACCTGAACTGACCATCATGTGCTGGCCCGAGCCGATGGACGTGCGGCAAGGCGATGCTTTCCTGCTTTGTTCCGATGGTCTCCACGATCTGGTCCAGGATTCTGAGATGCTGGCGGTAGTGAAAGACGCTCCGCCGGAGGACGCCTGCCGAAAATTAATCCTCATGGCCAAAGAACGCGGCGGGTACGATAACATAACGGTAGCGGCCGTCGCGATCCACGCGGTGAAGAGCGAGGCGGAGTCCCTCAAAGAGACCCGCGCGGTCGAGGTGCGACAATGATCATCGGCAGCACTATTCAAAAGTATCAAATCGTGCGGGAGTTGGGCTCTGGCGCGATGGGCGCCGTCTATGAGGCGGTGGACACGCTAACCGAACGCCCCGTGGCCATGAAGGTCCTGCGCGCGGAACTTGCCAAACAGCCGGAACTGATTGAGCGCTTCCGCACCGAGGCCGTGACCCTTGCTCGTCTGAATCACCCGAACATCGCCATTCTCTACGACTTTTTTCTTGAGGCGGGCGACTACTACATGGCTATGGAGTTTGTCCGTGGCCAATCGCTCGAGACCCTCATTCGAAAGGAGCGGTGCCTCGAAGCTGGCGTCGCTGCATCCATCATGCAGCAAATGCTGGCCGGATTGGCCCATGCGCACAGCATGGGGGTGTTGCATCGCGACATCAAGCCCGCGAACGTCCTGATCACCGAAGATATGCGCGTCAAGGTCACGGATTTTGGGATCGCCCGTGTGCTGGGCTCTTCGCGCATGACGCGACATGGCCGCATTATCGGCACTCTCGAATACATTGCGCCGGAACGCATCCGCGGAATCGAGACGGACGCGCGTTCGGACTTGTATTCCGCCGGCGTCGTGCTCTACGAGATGCTCACCGGAAGGCTGCCTTTTAGCGGGCAAACGGATTTCGAGTTGATTAAAGCTCAGCTTGAACAAGAAGCACCGCCGCTCGGCCAGATCCTCGGAACCAGTGCAAACGGAGTGTGGGACGCGGTGGTGCGCAAAGCCATGGCGAAGTCGCCAGACGAGCGCTTCCAAACCGCAGAAGCGTTTGGCGATGCTCTGCCTGGAGCGCCTCCGCTCGTCAATTCCGGCGTGCGCACCGCCGCCAGGGACTTGGCCCCTGCTTACTCTGCGGGAGGTGCGGCACAGTCGGGGCTGCTGCAGGGAAGTTCGCAGGTGCCGCAAAACACGGCAGCTTCCGCATCATCATTCTTGCCGCGCAGCCCGCTCATGACCGTGTTGTTGGCAGCGACCGGCGTGATGACCCTTCTCTTGATCTTCACGATTGTTCTGCGCATTCGCGCCAGCAATGCAGCGAAGCCGGAAACTTCCCCGGGGTCCTCGCCCGCGGTCACAGATACACGTCCTGCGAATCCAGGAGGGCCGGGCACTCCGCAGCAACCGTACGAAGTGCCCAAGACCGACAATGTCGGCGTGATTCCGCCCGATTCCTCCACGGTGAAGCCAAAGACGCCTCCTGCCCCGACGCATCTGAGCCCGGCCGAAGAGCGGCGTCAGGCAGCGCTACGAGCCCTCGAAGGCAAGGCACCGGCGGACGACAAGAACTCCAAGCGCTCGCAGGCTTTGAAGGCGCTCGATCATTAAACGCTATCTCCAAGGTGACACGATGAGGTGTGCAAGCCTGACGCGGGGTGTGTTGTTTGCGATGCTGGCCGTTTTTTTCGCCACTGCAGCTCCGGCGCAAAATTCCAAGCCCATCACTTTCAAGGGCTTGATGGACTCGCTCAAGACGCGCGGGCTGAGTAATGCGGAGCTAACGCAAATCGTGAAAGCGCGCGGTGTGGACTTCGCGCTGACTCCCGAAACGGAAGCGAATCTGAAGTCGGCAGGCGCCGACGCGGATCTCTTGGCTGCCGTGCGCGCCAGCTACAAAGGTGCGCCAATCGCAGATAAGAGCCAGCCCGCCGCAACCCCGGCAGCGACGCCGCCACAAACGACGGCACCGCCACCGACAACGGCGCCAGCGCCGCAAAACAAGCCGGATGCGCCGCCGAATGCGCCGGTCATCGCGTCCATTCGCGACGTGAAAAAACTCTATATTGAAAAGATGCCGAACGATTTGGACGAGTACATTAAGGCGGAAATTTCCCGCCAGATGCCCGGCCGATTGGTCATGGTGCTGCATCTGGAAGACGCCGACGCCGTGATGAAAGGAGTAGCCACCAACCGCAACGGGAACGTCACCATCACTGATGTGCGCGGCACCACGGAACTCTGGGCCGGTGAAGCGGGCGACAAGGGACTCTACCTGACCAAAATTCACGGTGGCGAAAAGAAAGTTGCCGAGCGGCTGGTCAGCAGCCTCAAGAGAGTAATGCAATAACCAAGGGCCGGAACTTCGTCCGGCTCGCTTTCGACACAACTAATTCTCGGGCAGGAAGGTTACCGTGTCTCCGGCAATAATCTTGGTGTAGACGGTGCCCTCGATGCGCTGTGGTGTGACGACCTTCAACTCCATCCGCCATTCGCTGAACGTGCCATTGGCGTTGGTCTGGTGCCATTTTCCCTTGTAGACAACGTTCCCCTTCTTGTCGGTGCCTTTCTCCGCATCAGCGGTCGCCTGGATGTTCAAGCCCTGAAAGTAGATGTGGTTTTCAATCTGCTTGATTTTGAAGGAGCGGTTGTATTGCAAGAGCGTCCAGCGCTCGGGAAACGGAATTGCAGCGGCAGCATTAGGATTATTCCCAGGGTTCCCGGAGTTGCCGGGTGCTGCGACGTTATCAGGTGGCATGAGCCGCGCTGCTTGATCCTGATCCGCTTTCGCGCCCGCCGGATCGCCTTGCGATGTCTTGATAAATGCGCGGACCTCATAACCCTGAGGATCGCTTGGATTCAGGCGGATGAACGTGTTTACGTCCTGCATCGCGGCCGGAAAATTCTTGAGATCAGCGTATGCTGCTGCGCGATAGATGTACGCCTCGGGATTCCCGGGGGCTCTCTGGATCAACTGTCCGAAGTAACGGATGGCCTCGTCTCCTGGATTGGGGCGCGGTTGAGCCGTCAACTGCAGCGCCACTTGTTGCCCCTGCCGCAGGATTACCAAATTCACGGGCGTGCCTGCCGCCAGCTTTCCTGGTTTGACGAATTGCTCAAAGAAATCGTTGACCGACATTCCGTTGGCTGAAACTGTTACATCGCCCGGCAACAATCCTCCTCGCTCTGCGCTCGAGTTGGGAAGAACGCCGAGAACGACAACTTGACCTTTTCTTGGACGCTCACGGAAGCCAAACCAAACTTGGTGTCCCGCTGCTGGAATCTCTCCACTGCTCGTGCTGGGGTTGGCAGTGGCCGCTTCGACGTTTCTCCCGGGACGCAAAAGCTGCTGCGCCCCGTTGTTGCCGGGATCAATTTCCAGCGCAATATTCGCATCGGCCATTCCGCGTTTTGAGTCACCGCTCGCAAAATATAGCTTCGCGCGCAGCGCGTACGCATCGGCGTTGTCAGGATCCAACTCGAGTGCCTGATTTACGACCGGCAGCGCCCCGTCGGCATTATGTGCGTCCAGCAGCGCACTGGCCGACCTCACCAGGTTGGCGGCCTTAGCGCGGTCCGCTGTGGAAACGGAGGCGTGACGATAGTGCTTCCGGACAGCGTCCAGCACGTCCGGCGAGGCGCCGGCTTTTAGCAGGTCCTGTTCGTTATCGTAGGTCAGCCGGAAGTCAACGCCGCGCTCACCGATGATGCGTGCCAGTTCCGAGGCGGATAGCCCTCCGGTCCCCAGGGCTTCGATCAGACCGGTCTTCTTGATGGGCGCAGAGTGCTGGCTGGAGGCCCGAGGAAGGGCAAAGCAATTGAGCAGGAGCAAGAAGAATCCCCACCGGGCTAGCTGGGATGGCAGTCGCATAAGGGCACACGGGTGAGTGCGCTTCCTCTCCCTTGCGCTGAAATTTAGTCGATTAGAACGTGAGTGTCAATCGAGACGTTACCCGCACGCCGCCGCGAATCGTCTGCTTGGGCAAGAACAGATTGTCCCTCATTTTCTGTTTGCAAAATCGGCTGCATACCAATCTGAACGCGCCTGATTCGCTCGGAGAACTGAAAGAAGGTTCTGCAGCGCAAGAAGTTCCCGACACACATCGCTTTCAAAGCCGGCACGCGCCACTTCCTGTGAAGGGTCCGCCGTAAATTATTCCCGCAGCAAAAATTTGTACACCTATTCAGGCGAAGAGTACCCTGTAATCAGTGTTGTCTGGTCTCGCTCCGAACGACCTGCGGAGCCAGCCGGAGAGGAGTGCACCATGAGCACAAGTCCAGTCGGTGAGCGCCTTTCTGAAACGGCAACGCTGGAGGCTCTCAGCGAGCTAGCTCTGGATTTGCGCTGGTCGTTCAATCATTCCGCGGACCGCATTTGGGAGCGGCTGGATCCCGAGCTCTGGGAGTTGACGCATAGTCCTTGGGTTCTTTTGCAGACCGTGTCTCGCGAAAAGCTGCAAAGTGTTACGACTGACCCGGATTTTCAAGCTCTCGTCGCCGATCTTCAGCGCGAGAACCGTGCCGCTGAGCGCGCAGAAGGCTGGTTTCAAAAGGCTTATCCCGGCTCGGCACTCCACGGAGTCGCTTATTTTTCGATGGAGTTCATGCTCAGTGAGGCCTTGCCGATTTATTCGGGCGGGCTCGGCAACGTCGCTGGCGACCAGCTGAAAGCCGCGAGCAATCTCGGCGTTCCCATCATTGGTGTCGGGCTCTTATACCAGCAAGGATATTTTCGTCAGGAGATTGATGCGCATGGCTGGCAGCAAGCGGTCTATCCCTTCAACGACCCCGGTCAACTACCCATCAAGCCGCTCCGCGATGCAAATGGCGAGTGGCTGCGCATCTCCCTCAATTTCCCGGGCGGCAAGCTTCGCCTACGAACCTGGCTGGCGCAGGTGGGCCGGGCGCGGCTGTATCTTCTGGACACCAACGATCCTGCGAATATTCCCTCCCATCGCGGCATAACGAGCGAGTTGTACGGAGGCGATGCCGAGCTTCGTCTGAAGCAGGAACTCGTTCTCGGTATCGGAGGCTGGCGGCTGCTGCAGAGCCTCGGCCCGGCACCGGAAGTGTGCCATCTCAACGAAGGGCATGCGGCCTTCGCGGTGTTGGAGCGCGCGCGCGCCCACATGCAGGAGAACCACCAGCCCTTCGATTTGGCTTTGGCGATCACGCGCGCCGGGAATCTCTTCACCACGCACACCCCCGTTAGTGCCGGCTTCGACCGCTTTGCTCCAGAACTCGTGGAAAAGTACTTCCGGCGCTACGCCGAACAAGAGCTCTCGATTTCTGTCCACGACTTGCTTTCCCTGGGACGCCGGGACGCGAAGGATTCCTCCGAACCCTTCAACATGGCGTACTTGGCTATGCGCGGAAGCGGCGCCGTGAATGGTGTCAGCCAGCTTCATGGGCAGGTCAGCCGCAAGATTTTTCAGGTGCTCTTTCCGCGCTGGCCTGAGCCGGAAGTGCCCGTAAGCCACGTGACGAATGGCGTACACATGCCGACATGGGACTCCGCCGAAGCGGACCGGCTCTGGGAGAAGTCCTGTGGAAAGGAGCGCTGGCGCGGAGAGCTGGAAACTGTGGGAAGCAATTTGCGCGACGTCAGCGAGGCGGATCTTTGGCAATTGCGGGCCGACGGGCGGAAGGCCTTGGTTGACTACGTGCGTAAACTGCACGTCCGTCAACTCGCCGGCCGCGGCGCATCCAGCGAGGAACTATCGGAAGCATCACAAATCCTGGACACCGATACCCTGACTCTGGGCTTCGCTCGCCGCTTTGCCACCTATAAGCGTCCAAACCTGCTGCTGCATGATCCGGAACGGCTCATTCGCATTCTGACCAACCGAGGGCGCCCGGTCCAGCTCGTCCTCGCGGGCAAGGCGCATCCGCGAGATGGCGAAGGGCAAAACATGATCCGGCAGTGGCTCGAATTTGTGTGTCGTCCCGAAGTGCGGCCACGCGCGGTTTTCCTCAGCGACTATGACTTGCTCATGGCGGAGCGTCTTGTGCAAGGCGTAGACGTGTGGATCAACACGCCGCGTCGCCCCTGGGAAGCGAGCGGCACCAGCGGCATGAAGGTGCTGGTCAACGGTGGGCTGAATCTCTCGGAGTTGGACGGCTGGTGGGCCGAGGCATATTCGCCGGAACTCGGCTGGGCCCTTGGCGACCGAAGCGAGCATGACGACGATCCTTCCTGGGACGCCGCGGAAGCCGAGGCGCTCTATGGAATTATTGAAAGGGAAGTTGTCTCGGAGTTTTATGAGCGCGACGAGCGCGGCATTCCTCATGCTTGGGTGCGCCGCATGCGCGAAAGCATGGCGCGACTGACGCCGACCTTTTCTACCAACCGTGTCGTCCGCGAATACACCGAGAAGCACTATCTTACGGCGGCAGCCGCCTTTGGGGCGCGAGCGGCAAACGGAGGAGCGCTCGGAGCCGATTTGCTCGAATGGCAAAAGCAAGTCGCCAAACACTGGGCCGTGGTGCGCTTCGGCTCGGCGACCGTGAGGCAGGAAGGCGAGCGTTATTTCTTTCAAGTGCAAGTATTTCTTGACGATCTGGATCCCAATGCCGTCACCGTTGAACTTTATGCGGAACGGCACAATGGCGGCGAACCTGAACGCTGCCCTATGAACCGCGGCGACCATCTCGTAGGCTCCGCCAATGCCTTTATGTACACCGCGGAATTTTCTGCAAGTCGCCCGGTCACTGAATACACGCCGCGGGTGATTCCCTCCCACGCGAGCGCATTTGTGCCGCTGGAGGCTCCCTTTGTGGTCTGGCACGAATCGCCCTCCTGGCGATGAGCAAATAAGCAACTTCGCCTCGGAATGCGGCTTTTTTCCTGAGTGGGAAACCGTAGCGGCGGCGCCCACCGAAAACGAACCGAAGAATCGCCTGCGACGCTACTTTTCAGCGCCGTTTTGTTGCAGTTGTGTTTGGCTCGTAAAAAGCCCCTCGACCCGAGCGAGCGTGTCGATGTCTGAGACCGGCTTGTCCCGCCGGATTCGCACGATTCGCGGGAAGCGCAGAGCGAAGCCGCTCTCATGACGCGTGGAGCGTTGAATGTTGTTAAAAGCTACTTCGATCACAAGTTTCGGCTGGACGATGCGCCGGAAGCCCTGGTCCTCGACGGTCGTCTGCAGAAAAAAGTCCGTGTTCTCCCGAATCTCCTTGTCGGTGAGTCCCGAATAGGCCTTGCCGATGTTCAGCAGCTTCTCTCCATCGCGAACAGCGAACGTCAGATCAGACAGGACTTCGTGTCTCTTCCCGTGTCCATACTCGGCCGCCGTGACGACGACATCGAGCGTCGCGTACGGCAACTTGAGTTTGCGCCATGCCAACCCGCGTCGTCCCGGTGTGTAGAGCGAGTCTGTGGATTTGGCGACGATGCCTTCGTGCCCGGCAGCCAATGACGATTGAAATTCTTGTTCGACCTCTTGGGCCGTTTTGCAGAGCTTGGCTGGTGAGAGGCGAATCGCTTCTGGCGCACCAGAAAGAACTTCCTCGAGTCGCCGTTTTCTTTCGACCAGCGGCGTGTCAAGAAGTAACTCGCCATTCGCAAAAAGCAGGTCAAAGCCGGCGAATTTCACAGGAATGTCGTGCGCCATCCACAGATCAATCCGCTTGCGACCGAGCCGCTTCTGCAGGTCCGTGAAGGGAAGAGGCTTGGCATCGCGCCAGGCAAGAACTTCGCCGTCCAAAATCAACTCTCCTGGTAGTGCCGCAAGCGGGGCATGAAGCTCCGGAAATTCAAAGACCTCGTCGCGGGTCCGCGAAAAGATTGTGACCTTGCCAGCGGCGTTCTTGTGAACCTGGGCCCGGATGCCGTCATACTTTTGCTCGACGAACAGCGCTGGAGACTCCGCCTCGGCGAAGAGTTCCTCCGCCGTGTCCACCGGTGAGGCCAGCATGAAGCCGAGGGGATGAAAGAGGCGTACCGCAGCCGAGTCAAGTCGATCTTGCGCAGCGAGCCGCAGCGTCTCGCCAATGTCACCGCGCAAAAGATTGGCGCGGCGCACCGCATCCACGCTGCGAGAAAATGCTCTGCTTATGGCTTCTTCCACCAGGCTTTCCTTCGAACCGATGCGCAGATCGCCGGTGAGAATCTTGACGATGTATTTGACGTCGCCAGCGGTGGCCTTCGCAAGAGCCACCTGAAGCAACTGCTTTTTCTGCAATTGGGTGCGTGCTTCTGAAAGATCCGTAAAGAGTTTCGCGACCTCCTCGAGCGGAAGCTCGCGGGATTCGTGCTGATCCCCAATCATCGATTTGGCCATCTCGCCGAGATCGCCATGCTTCCGATAGATTGCGCCCAGATTGTCGTCTGCGCACCCGGAGGCTTCGGCGATGGCTTGCACCAGCATGGAACCGCCGACTCCGACGACGCGCTCATCGGACTGTGCAAAGGCGCGTCCGGTCAGGAATTGCGCCGCGATTTCGGCGTCGTGCAGCGCGAGCGACTGAAACAGCTCGCTGATAATGCGAACCTTTTCTTTTTTCTTGGAGGTGCGAGCGACGGCGTCAGCGGCTTGGACGAATTTGCGCATGGCGGGCGTTGCGTCAGCGCGGTTGCCTTACGGCTGCAGCCTGCAACGGCTGGCAAACGGGGCACCAAAACGTTACCCGAGCATCGAAACCCTGTTTCTGGCATTCGATGACGCTTCCGCAGCGGCGGCACGGCTGTCCGTGGCGCTGGTAGACCCACAGATTCTCCTCGCGGTCGGTTCGGCCCGTTGTGCGCCGCATGCCGGTGTACGTGACGATGCAGTCCGGCGAATGGTCAGTGACGTTCGCAAGGAGGAATTTGCGCGCCGTCTTCACAATCAAAGCCAGTTCCGCAATGCTGAGAGTTTCCACCGCGCGAAAAGGATGAATACCGCAGGCAAAACAAATCTCGGACTTGAAGACGTTGCCAATCCCCGCGAGATTCGTTTGCAGCAGCAGGGCCTGGCCAACTTCCATCTCAGGGTCGCCTCGCAGCCGCGTAAGAATGGCGGCTTCGTCGCATTCCTCGGCGAGAACCGAGGGTCCAAGCTGATTGAAATTGCGCCGCCGTCGCAGCGAGTCCGCCGTGTGAAACTCGGCTATCTGCACATTAAACGCGACGGCGTGAATCTTCGCAGTCCGAACGATGATGCGCATGTGCGAAGGGTGCTTCTTCCATTTTTCGCCGGGACGATAGATGTGCCAGCTGCCGCTCATCAGCATGTGCGTGAGGAGCGTCAGGTCGCCGGCAAAGTGCATCAGCAGCCATTTGCCTTTGGCTTCGACGCCTTCGACGGTCCGCCCGGTGATCGGCGAATCAATCTCGACGCGCTCCAGTTTGGGCAGCACAGACTCAAATCCGGTGACCGCCTGACCGACCAGCGCTCGATGCAAGGCCCGCGCCGCGCGGAAGATGGTGTCGCCTTCGGGCACTAGGCGCTCTCCGGAAACTCGCGCTCGCCTTCCGGCGCATCGCCTGACTCGAACTCCAGCGCCGGCACCATGCGTGTGACGCGCCTCATCTGGAAGCCCAGCGCCGTATGCACGAAGCCGGCCTCTTCGAGAAAACGGGCCACAAAATGTTCTTTCGCCGGCGCATCATTGACCTGGCCAATCAACAGCCCGGAGCGGCGCTCCTGCCAGCGAATCGCAACCTCGGCCAGTTTCTGTGCCAGTTGCCCTGCGTACCGGGTCTGCTCCGGTTCGTTTTCCGGCAAAAACACACGAATGGATGGATTCCGCCGTCGCAGAAACGCGCTCAACGCTCCATTGATGAGAACGACTGCGGCGCCGCCAATGCGCGACATCGTATGTGAAATGGATTCGTTGCCCTCGCCCTCGATGCGCGGCCAGGGCAGCAGAGCACCGTAAGGGTTCGCGGGATCGCTCGCGGCGAGAAAGACGCTCTCTGGCACTGCCGGTTCGCTCCGCATACTACGCAGCATGTCGATCGCGGATCCCGAAGCAAACTGGGCAGCTCCCATACCGGCGACGAACATGCCGCGCCGAATCCAGCCGCTCTCCTCCATCGTTTTCAACGCCGGATAAATGGTGTTGTAGCCGCGAGGCACATTCTCCGCAACGGCCGTCTCGCGCATCACGATGCCGTGTCTCGTCAGCAGTTGTTGCGCGATGTTCGCACTCCACTGCGTGACCGTCAGCGGCGCTGCCGCTCGTGGTTGCATCAACGACCAGCGCCCTTGCGCCGGTCCGCCCAGGGCTTTTCGCGACCGCAAGCGTCGCAGATACTCCGGTGAACCTGGACGCACGCCGCGGTCCTCAATTCGCTCGCGTTTGACATCCGGCGGCCGCAGCAGGTCGCGAATGGGATGAAACGTGTCATTCGTGATCTTCCCCGCCCAAACCAGCTGCCAAAGGGCGTCGCGTGTTTCCCCCGGAAATCCGCCGCCAACCGCGTCGTGAATATTCGGGAAAAACGATGCGCCGTTCTTCGCGAAATATTCCAGAATGCGCTGCGCCCTTTCGGAGAGCGACACCCCCTCGGCACGCAATTCATGCGGCGGAAACAGTGCCGGGAATCCTTCCGCAAGGTAAAGCGCAATGCGTCCGTCATGCTCACCCACCGGTTCGAGCCCAACCCAAACCACTTCACCGGCAGCCATCACCGTGTCCAGATCCCCCGGATGATAGTCCGCGATTCGCGCGGGAAGAATCTCGCGCTCGAGCTCTGACGCCAGGAGAGCCGCCCCTTGCAGCGTCTCCACCTCATCGAGAAGCGCATCGAGTCCCCGCCTCCGGACGGTCAGGCCGTGCCAGCGCGTCGCAAACCGCGCAAAAATTCGCTGCTCCACCGGCTCGACCTCGCGCCTTAGTCGCGCCAGGCTTTTGCGTCGAATTTGCTGCAGAACTTCCGGGTCGCACCATTCTTCGTGTTGCCCGCGCGGCCGAAACTCGCCTTGTAGCAGCTTGCCTCGGCCGTGCAGCGCGTGCAGCGCTGCATCTACCGCTGCAGGTGGGAGTGAATACCGCGCGGCAACCTCCTGCGTCGTGAAAGGGCCGCGATTCCGCGCATACCGGCGAAGAATTTCCCCGAGCGGATCTTCCGTCGAAGCGAGAAACACTTGCGCGAGACCGGGAGGCAGCGGTGTCCCCATGGCATCGCGATAGCGCGACGCGTATTCAACCGGGATGAAGCGCGTCGCGCCCCCGATGCGCACCCGCACGGCGCGCCGCATCGCGGCAAGTTCCGCGATGCTGCCGGCGACTTCCTGAGTTGTACTCCGCTCGGCAATTTCCGATTCCGACAGATCCCCCAACTTCAAAAGCAAATCGTGCAGACCGTCCACATGCCGCGCATGGTATTCCGGATCGAGACACTGCAGTCGACCCTCGACCTCATCGAGCGCCCCTTGGTCGAGCAGTTCGCGAAGGTCGCTATCGCCGAGAATCTCCTGCAGCTGCGATTGATCGATCGAGAGCGCCTGCGCGCGGCGTTCGGCCAGCGGTGCATCGCCATCATAAATGTAATTGGCGACGTACGTGAACAGCAGCGATGACGCAAACGGTGAAGGCTTCTCCGATTCGATCGTCGTCACACGGATCGCGCCACGCTGCACTGCCGACAGCAATTCCGCGGCCGCGGGCACGTCGAACGCATCACGCAGGCATTCCCGGTAAGCCTCCAGAAGAATGGGAAACGACGAGAACCGCGCCGCCACCGCAAGCAAATCCGAAGCCCGCTTCCGCTGTTGCCACAGCGGAGACCGCACCCCCGGCCGCCGGCGCGGAAGCAGCAGCGCTCGCCCAGCGGCTTCACGGAACTTCGCGGCGAAGAGTGAGGTGGACCCGAGCTGCCGCAGCACCAGTTGATGAAACTCGCCCGGCGCAGGCAGCAGCTGTTCCGAGAGGATAGGCTCGTCGTTGTCGGGAATGCGCAGCACGAAACCGTCGTCCGTCCACATGGACTCGACTTCCATTCCGCGTTCCGCCCGCAACTTCGCCGTAACCGCCATGCACCACGGAGCATGCACACGGCTCCCGAACGGCGATAGCACGCACACCCGCCGGTCGCCCAATTCATCACGGCAGATTTCGATCACGATGTCCTCATCGTTCGGGACACGGGTGGTCGCCAAGGTCTGATCTTCGAGAAACCGCAGCAGGTTTTCCGCGGCGGAGGTATCCAGGCTGTGGGCCTCGACTAATTTCGTAAAAGCCACGGGACGCGGCAGCGCCAGCAGTTCGCGTGTCAACTCACCAATCTTCTTGCCAAACTCCGCTGGCCGGCCTGCTGCGTCGCCTTTCCAGAAAGGCATCTTCCCCGGTTCGCCGGGTGCCGGCGAAACCAAAACCCGATCGTGCGTGATTTCTTCAATCCGCCATGTGCTGGCGCCAAGAATAATCGTGTCGCCTTCGCGACTCTCGAAGACCATTTCTTCGTCCAATTCCCCCACGCGCGCGCCCCGCGTCGCTCCCGCCAAAAACATCCCATAGAGCCCCCGGTCGGGGATTGTGCCGCCGTTGATGATGGCCACGCGCCGTGCTCCCTGTCGTGGCGTCAAGCGGTTCGTCACGCGATCCCACGTCACGCGTGGGCGCAGCTCAGCAAATTCCTCAGAAGGGTAGCGCCCCGCCAGCATGTCCAGAACGCCTTCCAGCGTTGAGCGTGTCAGGCCTGCAAACGGCGCCGCGGAGCGCACGAGGTCAAACAGCGATTCGACCGTCCACGAATCAAACGCAGCCGTAGCCACAATCTGCTGCGCCAACACGTCCAGCGCATTCCGCGGATAGCGCACCGCCTCGACTTGCCCCTCATACATCGCGCGCGTAATGGCTGCGCACGCGAGCAGGTCCGCGCGATATTTGGGAAACATCACCGCGTTGCTGATGGCCCCAACGTGGTGACTCGCGCGTCCGACCCGCTGCATCCCGCTGGCCACCGAAGGCGGCGACTCGATTTGAATCACCAGGTCGATGGCCCCCATGTCGATGCCTAATTCCAGCGAAGACGTCGCGACCAAACCGCGAATCGAGCCCTGTTTGAGCCGGTCTTCAATGTCCCTGCGCTGCTCCAGTGCCACGCTGCCGTGATGCGCGCGCAGCAGCGGTTCACCTGCCAGGTCGTTCACCGCACCGGTAATGCGTTCGGCGAGCCGCCGGTTATTTACAAAAATCAGCGTGGATCGGTGCGCGCGAACATGTTCGAGCAGTTTTGGATGAATCGCGCTCCAGATGGAGCGACGCGCAGGTCCCTGAGAAGCAGCGCCACTCGGCAACGGATCAATCTCGCCGAGACGGCTCATATCCTCGACAGGAACTTCCACGCGCAGGCTGAGTTGCTTTGGCTCGCTCGCGTCAACAATCGTTACCGGCCGGTAGCGCGGCGCTGCCACGTCGGATTCGAATTCGTCGAGGGCGTTCTTGGTCTCCGCAGTCTCGTCTGAGGCCGGCGCCGGCGGTCCTTGGTCACTCCGGCCCACGGACTCTGCCCGCGGCTCAACGCCACCCAGGAAGCGGGCCACTTCTTCGAGGGGCCTCTGCGTGGCGGAGAGCCCAATCCGTTGAAGCCGGCGTGCGGTGAGATGTTCCAGACGCTCCAGCGAGAGCGCCAGGTGCGTGCCGCGCTTCGTGGGCACCAGCGCATGAATCTCATCCACAATCACCGCTTCCACAGAGCGCAACAGCTCGCGTGCATTCGAAGTCAACAGCAAATACAAAGATTCCGGCGTGGTGATGAGAATGTCCGTTGGATGCCGCAGAAAGCGGGCGCGTTCCGCCGGTGGCGTGTCTCCTGTTCGTATGGCGATGGAAGGCTCATGAAACGCAAAGTTCAGTCGTTGTGCCGCTTGCGCGATTCCCACCAGCGGCGCGCGAAGATTCCGCTCCACGTCGACGGCCAGCGCTTTGATCGGCGAAATGTAAACGACCCGGCAGCGCTCCGCCTTGGCCGGCGGTGTGGCAAACATCAGCCGGTTAATGCACCAGAGGAATGCCGCCAGGGTTTTGCCGCTGCCGGTCGGGGCAAGAATCAGCGTCGATTCGCCTCGCGCAATGGCGGGCCAGCCGAGGTGTTGCGGCCGCGTTGCGCTGGGAAACACCGCCGTGAACCATTCCCGGACAGCCGGGTGAAACAGGCCAAGCCCGGCGCTGGTCTCCGCGCGAATGTCACTCTGCTCCATACACAGACCATAGTACCGCTCTCGGCAACCGGACGACATTGCCCGGCTGCCTTAACGCAAGGTTGGCGGCCCGCAGTCTCGCGCATGGGTCGGCGTGCCGCCCGCCCGGCTGTCGCCGCCAAGAATAGGCACAGAAGAAGTCAACGTTTCAATCCGAAACACGCCGCTCCATCCCACGCGGAGGGCGACCTTATGTCTTGCATACGCCCGACCTCTTCGTTGGCCCTTCGCTTGCACCTACGCCTTCGCCAGTCCTATGAGCGACCATCACAAAGACGCAACCGGCCTCGACACTCCCATGGCGTCGGTCCACCTCAGCGAGCGTCGTGAGGCTCGCTACGCCATCTCTTTTGAGATCGAAGTCAGCGGGCTCACTTCCGACGGCCTGCCGTTTCATGAGCGCACCACGACAATCAACGTCAGCAAATGGGGTTGCGGGTTCTTCTCGTCCGTGGCACTAAGCACCGACGACATTGTCTCGGTGCGTCGTGTGTGCAAGCCAGATGAGCCGCCGGTCCCCGAGCAGCCGCCAGCATTTTTCCAGGTCATGCGCGTTGAACGCAAAGGCCAAGGATGGTTGATTGGAGCCTGGAAGATGGGTGGTGAGGAGGTCTGGGGCGCCGATCTCGAAAAATTGGCGAAGCCCGCAGAGAGTCGCTTGGAGTCCCGCAAGCAACGAGGCGCCGCGCAGCGATCCGTTCTGCGAGAGAAGAAAGACACATGACCCCTCGAGACCTTTTGTTTAACACCAGCAAGCGCCCAGAAGGCGGCGCGCCCACTCAGAGAACAGCCCCCGCAGCAGCCGCAGCTGTGGAAATAATGGGCTGCAGCGCTACAAATGGTTGAGCGGCTTAGCAGCCACGGCGAGACAAAAGAGGCGGCGATCAGGCTCAGCGCCATGCAACTCTCATCCGCTCTGTTGCACGATTCCGGCTTTTCGCTGGTGGCCCGCGGCACGCCGCAGGACAATTCCTACACGGTTGACCTGGAGGCTGGCACTTTCCTTGTGCGCACCAGACTCTACGCCGTAGTCAGCCGCCGCATGTCCTTCTTCAAAGTAGAGATCGCCGGCAAGATCGCCGACGGCGTTTTTGTCGTGCGCAATCCGGTCCAGGGTTCGGGTTCGGTTATCACGCGGGTCGAGGAAGAAAAGCTCAGGCGTCCAAGCTTCTTCTCATCCTCCTTGGCACAAGACTGTTTGCGCGCCCAAATGGATCAGGAACGCTTTGGGCGATTCGCCGAGACCGTCGGCCCGGAAGCTATCCGGGAAGTTCGTTTGCTGCTTTCCCTCAACGGCTCAAAGGTGCCAGTCTCTCTTCGCAGAAAGAAGACGGCGGACCATGGGAAGTCGTCGACGGTCGCCGTCAACAGAAGCTTTGCATGCTCTCACCCGAGGTGGAAGAACCATTGCTGCAGGTCATCCGCTGTGTTCAGGACTTGTTCGCGCAAAGGTGGCTGCAAACCCTTCTGCCACCGCCAGAACAGAACCAACCTGTCCGCGCTGATCTGGCGTTGAGCGGCCGTGCCAGTTTGAACCTCTCTTAGTCTCTTCTTGCCAATGTGGAAAGCCGCCTACGGCTGACGCTGACAACGGATTCTCGGGCAAATGTCTGAATCCGTGTTCTGACGGCGCTCCACCTTTTGCCTCTCTCACTTGCCGCCCCTCCAAGATGAGCCTTCCCTAACAATTTTGGGCACGCCACCTGCTCTGCTATCCATGCAGGTGCAAGCTCTATGCGCACTCTCGACCAGAGCCAAATCGATGCGCTCTTCAACAAAGCGCAAGCTGTCCAGAGTCCTGGCAAAGCTCTGACCAAGACGATTGTCCCGTATGACGTGCGACGCTCCAACCAGCTTACCCAGGAGCAGGTCTCCGCTCTCACCACGCTCCACGAATCCCTCGCCCGCCGCCTCAGCAATTCGCTCGCCGCCCATCTCCGCGTCGCCTTTGAAATGAACCTCGTTTCTGTCGAGCAGCTGAGCTTCAGCGAATTTCTCGGCCGCCTTCCGGATCTTACCTATTTCGCGTCCGTCCACGTCATGCCCATTGATGCACGCGCCGCCATACAGCTCGATATTGCCCTTGCCTATCCCATCATTGACGTCGCTCTCGGCGGTTCCGGGACGGAAACCATCGATCCCCGCGATCTTACGGAGATCGAGGAGCAGATCCTCGAATCCGTTTTCCGCCTCATGCTCTTCGATCTCCATAGCGCTTGGGCTCCCGTTCTCGACCTCGATTTTCAGTTTGAACAGGGCCACGGAAACGTACAAATGCACAGCACCATGCAGCCTGGCGAAAAGGTGCTCTGCCTCAGTTTCGAAGCCCACCTCGCGGAATCTTCGGGCACTCGCGCCATGGTCTTTCCCGCCGTCGTGGCTAACGCGCTCCTGCGCCGACTGTCCGCACAATGGTCCTATTCCGAGCGCATTCCTTCGCGCGATTCCCGCCGCCGCATGCGCGAGCACCTCCTCGACAGCCGCTTCGTTGCCGACCTCAGCCTTCCCAATAGTCCGCTGACCATCCGCCAGCTCATCGACCTCGAACCCGGTCACGTCCTCACCTTGCCTCGCCGCACGCGCGAACCCATTCACCTGAACATCGCCGGACGGCCCATGTTTCTCGCGTATCCGGTGCGCCACGGCAACAACCGTGGTGCCCGGGTCGAGGGTCGCATCTCTCTCTCCGCTCAAAACGCGAACAAGCAGGAATAAATCCTTGCGGCCTCCGCGATTTGTGAAACCTAATCTGGCCTGTGTTTACGAAGCTCGCCGCGCCCGGTTAGCGGCTGCTGGCGTTGGCTTGCCCGCACGGCTGGCGATTTATCGCCTGAAGCCCGGCCCGTAGAGAATTCTCCCTGGTCGTGCTCCGGTATGTTTTCCGTGGTCAATCACCACCTCCCCGTTCACCAGCACGTAGTCAATCCCATCCGGCGTGACATCCGGATGCTCGTACGTCGAGCGGTCTTGAATCTTGTCATAATCAAACACCACTACGTCCGCCCACATCCCCTCGCGAATGACGCCGCGATCCACAATGCGCATCCGCGTCGCTGGCCACGAGGTCATCTTTCGAATCGCCTCCTCCAGCGTCAAAACGTGCTTCTCACGCACGTAACGCGCAATCACCCGTGGAAAATTTCCGTAACTCCGCGGATGCGGCAGCCCCAGCGCATCGTCGCCACCCGGCGTTAACGCCGTCCCCGCGTCGCTGCCGATGCTCGTCCACGGAAATTTCAGCGCCGTCTCAATATCTTGCTCGCTCATCATGTGATAAATCGCCAGGACGCGTCCGGTCTTCGCCTGCGCCACCAAATCAAAAGCCGCGTCCGCTGGATCTTTATGCATCTCCTTGGCTATGTCCGCGATGCTGTGCTGCTCGTACTTCGCGTTGTCCGGATTCTGCGCGTTCACCAGCACCACGTTCTGCCATCCGCCCGACGCTTCAAGGATGTTCCACCATCCCGGCGATCCATCCGCAATTTCCTTCTTCAGCCGCGCCCGGATCTGCGGATCGGCCAGCCGCTTGAGCATCGCGTCGTTTCCGCCTTCATGCGCCCATGATGGTATCGTTGCCTCGAGCCCCGTTCCTCCCGCGGTGTATACATACAAATCCGCGGCCACGTCCACGCCGCGCGCTCGCGCCGCCTCGATGTGCGCTCCCGCCTCCTGCATCAACTTTCCCCAGCCCGGGCTGTACGCTGCCTTAAAATGAAACACTTCTCCCGGCAGCCCGCCCTTCTCCGCAATCTCGATCAACTCGTCCACCGACTGCACCAGTTCCTTGCCTTCGCCCCGCATGTGGCTTGCGTAAATCCCGCCATACTTTGCCGCCACCTTTGCCATTTCGATCAACTCCGGCGTCGTCGCGTAACTGCTCGGCGGATAAATCAGCGCCGTGGTCATCCCCATCGCGCCGTTCTGCATCGCGGTCTCAAGAATGGCCTTCATCTTCGCCAACTCCTCCGGCGTTGGCTGCCGCGCGTCGTACCCCAGCACCGCGACGCGCGCCTGCGTCTCCGAAAAGTAGCTGCCGAAATTCAAGCTGATCCCGCTCTTCTCCAGGCTCGCCCAGAAATCGCGCAACTGCTCCGCAGGCACCGGCGTGCCGCCCTCGCCGCCAATTGCCGTCGTGACTCCCTCCATCAACTTATTTTCCGCCAGTCCGTTCTTCGGCAGCGCGATCCCGGACTGGTCCATCATGTCCATCCAGCCCGGCGAAACGTACTTGCCGTGCGCGTCAATCTCCGTTTTGCCGCGCCCTTCAATCACCCCCACCTTCACGAATCGCCCGTCCTTGATGGCCACGTCCGCAGAAATGCACGGATTGCCCGCGCCGTCCAGAACCCGCCCGCCGCGAATCACCACGTCGTACGCCACCTCTTGCGCGGTAGCGCGCGGCGCGCAGGCCCCAGCGCCATTCGCCAAAACACTCACCGCCGCAACACACCAACGCAAAGCCACTCGCTGACTCAACATGATTTCTCCTCACAACCTTTGTCGCGCCGCATTTCGCACAGTAAACACCGTGCTTTTTCACCGATTCGCCCGAATCACCTTTCCCGCCAAGGCCCCCGTCGCCTGGCCTTGGTCAAGCGCCAATTGCCCATTCACTACGACGTACTCCATCCCGACCGCGTACGAGAGCGGCTTCTCGAACGTGGCCGTATCCACAACCTTCGCCGGATCAAACACCGCCACATCCGCTGCAAAGCCCGGCGCGATTCGCCCGCGATTCCACAGCTTCAGTTGATTTGCGGGAAGGGAAGTCATCTCCCGAACCGCATTTTCCAGCGTAATCACGCGTTCTTCCCGCACGTACTTCCCGAGAATCCGCGGAAACGTCCCAAACGTTCTCGGGTGCGCATACGTCGCCGTCTCCGGATTCATCGGCTCGGCATCCGACCCGATGCTCACGAACGGCGCGCGCAGCGCCTTCTGCTTCTGCTCTTCATTCATGCTCTTCGGATCTACGTCCACATTGCCTTTTTGCACTAAATCGAAAAACGTCGTCCACTCATCCGTCCCGCGCAGCGCCGCGATCTCTTTCACCGATTTTCCTTCGTACTTCTTATCCACGCCCGCCGGCACCTGCACCACCAGCACGTTGTCCCAGTTCTTGCCCACGTGCTGATACCAGTTCTCCCAGTTCCCAGTCGTCTCAATTTCTTTTCGCAACTCGCTGCGCACCTTCGCGTCCGCGAGCGTCGGAAGGAACGCCTCCGGCCCCCTCGCGTAGTGCCTCGGATGAATGAACGATCCCAACCCAATCCCATTCCTTATATAAGGATAGACATCCGCGCTCACGTCCACGCCGCGGTCCCGCGCCGACTGAATCAGCGCCAGCGCTTTGGTCATCAGCGGCCAATTGTCCTGTCCCGCCGCCTTCAAGTGATAGATGTGCACCGGAAGGTGTGCTTCCTCGCCGATTCGAATCGTTTCCTGAATTGCCTCCAGCACGCCCGCGCTCTCATTCCGCATGTGCGAAAAATAAACGCCGCCATTCTGTGCAGCCACGCGCGCCAACTCGATTAGTTCTCCTGTCTTTGCGTACGTTCCCGGCGGATAGATGAGCGCAGTCGAAAGCCCAATCGCCCCATCCTGCATCGCCTGGCCGACAATTTCTTTCATCTTCGCCAGTTGCTCCGCCGTGGGCCCGCGATCCTCGTCTCCGATGACCACCCTCCGTACCTGCGCGGCTCCCACGTTGTGGACCACGTTAACGCCCATGCCTTTCGCGTCCAGCAAGCGATCGTATTCTCCAAAACTCGTCCAGTGCGGAACCCCCGCCGGTAAGCTCAGATCCTTGATTGTCCGCTCGTCTTGCGGCGCCATGGAATCGCCTTCGCCCGCCATCATCGTCGTCACGCCTTGCCGCAATTTGCTTTGCGCCGTCACCGGATCCAGCAGCAAGGGCAGGGAAGTGCCGCCCATCATGTCAATGAAACCGGGCGCCAGCGTCAGCCCGCGCGCGTCAATCACGCGCTTCGCCTCCCGCTGCCCCAAATGCCCAATCTCCGCAATCAATCCGTCACGTATGCCCACGTCCGCCACATACCACGGATTCCCGGAACCATCTACGACATGCGCGCCCGTGAAAATCAGGTCGAACTCTTTCACTTGCCCTATTACAGATGCGCTGCAGAGCGCTGCCAGAACCGTTAGCAGCAACATGCGGCTCCAAATCATTTGCCCTCACCTCCACACAAATTCGTTTCCTGCGTGAAGTCCTCGCCTGGCAATTTGCACCCGCTGGAAAAAGCAAGAGCGGCCACGCATCGTAGCCGCTCTTGTGTCCGTTAGAAAACTCCCAAAGCTTAAAACTCGAAGCGAATTCCAATCTGGCCTTCGCGCCCCGGCAGGTACTGCAGCGTCTGGCCAACCCCCGGCGCGCCCCCTTGCGACTGAAACACGTTGCAAGGCTGCGGACCCAGTGGGCTGATGTTGGGCGGATCATTCGGGCAAGTCGGCTCAAGGCCGTTCACTGCAGCCGAATTGCTGCGATTGAACAGATTGAACATTTCGAAGAGCGCTTGCGCTTTCACGCGCTCGCCGATGTTGAACCGCTTGGCAAATCGTATGTCCATGTTGACGAATGATGGTGCCGTCTGCGCGTTTCGCGCGTACAGCGCTCCCTGCCCGGCGAAGTTCAGGCCCGCGCCATTGAACAGCCCGTCTCCATCAAAATCGGATCCCCCTGAAAATGGGCTCACGCCGTAGTGGAACCCGCTCTGCGCGCGGAAGATTCCGGCCAATTCAAACTTCCACGGAAGTTCCCAGATCCCGTGCGCCAGAAACGTATGATTCAGCGCCAGGTCTGATGGGCCTTTATCTATGATCGCGCCGTTGTAGTACGTCCCCGCTTTCGGCACCGGATTCAGATTGCTGTTGATGAACGGACCGTTTGCGTTGGTTTGTCCGGTGTTGGCGTCGGTCACCTGCGGGACAATTCCGACGTAGCTGTCCGACAACCCTGCAATCGCGAGAAAATTAATTCCCTCGCCGTTCTGAATTTCCGAGGTCAGCGTCGAGTTCAGCACATCGTCGATCGCGTGCACGAAAGTGTAGTTCGCCTGCAGCATGAAGTGCTGCGCCAGGCGCTTTTGGAAACCGACGGTGAATCCATCGTATGTCCCCGCGCCCCACGGTCCAAAGCTCTCGATACGCTTTGACCCCGTGCCGGGAACCAGCTCGTTTCCGTCCCCCGGCATGCGCGCTTCGAACGCCAGATTGGTTGCGCGCACCGTGGTGATGTCCGCGATGTCCTTGTGATAGTAGTCGAACGTAATCACCATCCCGGAGCGCAACTCGTGCTGAATGCCGGCGTGGTAGTTGTACGTTCGCGGAACCTTGAATCCCGGATCAACGGTTATCGGAAGCAGCCCCGCTGTCCCCAAAATTCCGCCAATCGTGGTGAGGTTGCCAAAAGGATCCCACGACCAGTAATTCGCTGGCACGCTTAGGGTCGTGTTTGTGCCGGCCATGTTTGCAATCGCCGCATCCGCCGCTGCCAGAAACTGGTCTGGCGTGTACCCGCTCAACTGTTGAATGTTGCTCATATTCACGACCGTGTTCGCCGGTATCGGCGCGTGTCCCGGTGCCACCACATTGTTCAGGTAGTCGATGCCGTACAGGGTCGTGCCCAGCCCGTTCGGGCAAGTCGCCCCCGCCGCCTGCACCTGCGCCTCGGTCATGGCATTCGAGACGCACACCGTCGGCCGGCCGAGCACCTGGAACAGGCTCGTCAACGTTGTCGGATTTCCGTAGAACAGCCGCGGAAACGACAGCAGCCGTTCACGTTGAATGTTCGCGCCGCCGAATCCCGGAATGTCTCGCGCCACGCCCTCGCGGAATTGGTCGAAGAAGATGCCAAAGCTCGCATTGACCACCGTCTTGGAATTGATCGCCCACGCCCCTCCGATCCGTGGCGAGAAATCCTTTTTGTTCGGGAACTCCGTGTCATAGTCCCAGCGCAATCCCGCGTTCATCGTGAACTTTGGCGTCACTTTCCAGTCGTCCTGTACAAATAGGCCATTGTAGTTGTTGCGGAGGTGCACCAGATTGTCCTGCGGTGTCGGGCCTGATTGCAGCGTAATCAGGTTGATTCCCGAGTTGATCGGGCCGAACGTGTTGAAGTCGTCGATCGTCGCGAACAGCTGCGTGAAGAAATTGTTCGGCTCCGCTCCATCCACTTTCGAGTTCTGAAAGTCCCAGCCGAACTTGAGCGTGTGCCTGCCGAATAATCTGCTCACATTGCTGCCCGCGGAGATGTACTTCTGATAATACGAGAATGCGTTGTAGCCCGGCCCAAACGACGCCTGGCCCAGGTTTCCGAATTCATCTCCGCTCGTATACGTGTCGAACAGATTGAAAAGCGTGTTGGGTATCCCGGCCTGTGGATGCGACGGGCTCGTCAGCAACGGATTAGCGCGGTATTGGAAATAAGAGTTCGCAATCCACGGATTCGAAGCGGCTCCGATCGTCCACAGGTCATTCATGCCCAGCATCAACGTTCGCCCCGAGAGGTTTTCCCGTGTGTCCGGCAAGTTGATGGACGCCGTCAGTGGCAGGTAGTCCGTGATGTGCGTGTTGGTGTAATTCATCTGCTCGGTCAAGCGATGGCTGCCGAGATTTTCGTCCAGCTTGAATCGCGCGCGTGTGTCATAGGTCAGGTTGTGCTTGTTGAACGGCGTCTCAAACGCAATCAGGCTGCTCGGCAGATTGGGATTAAACGTGAAATTCAAGTCCCGGCTTTCCTGAATGCGCTCGACCGAGCCAAAAAAGAACACTTTATCCTTCACAATGGGCCCGCCGAAATACACATCCGGATCCCAACGGTTCAGAAACGGCGCTCCGCTCGTCGCCCCCGGTATATTGTTCGAGTCGAATACCGAGTTGCGGAAAAACACAGAAACGCCGCCATGCCAGTCATTGGTTCCGCTTCGCGTAACCACATTGATGATTCCGCCTGAAGCGTGTCCGAACTCCGCCTTGTACCCGCCGGTCACCACCTGAAATTCCATGATGGAGTCCTGGTTGAACTGCGCCGAGGGTCCGCCATTCAGGTTGTCGCGATTTGGCAAGCCGTCGATCAAGTACAGGGCATTGCCGCTGCGTTCCCCGAGAATCGGTGTGGCATCGTCGCCCGCCGGGTCCGCCTGGCGGTTCAACGCTACACCGGGAACGAGTTGCAGCAGGTCCAGATAGTTTCGTCCGTTGATCGGCATGTCCGCAATCTGCTGCGGCGTGATCGTGCTTCCCGTCGAAGACTCCGACGTCTCCAGCAGCGGCGTGGCGGAATTGACTTCCACCGTTTGATTCAGCGATCCCACCTGCATCGTGATGTCAAACGTCAAGGTCCGGTTCAGCGTAACTTCCAGGTCCTTGAAAACGTCCGACTCGAATCCTTCTTTAGACACCCTTATTTCGTAAATCCCTGGCGGCAATGCGCTCACCCGGTAGCTCCCATCGCTTTCCGTCGTCACCGTGCGGTCCACCGCCAGCGCCGCGCTGGTCACGTGCACCTGCGCACCCGCCACTCCCAATCCCTGCTTGTCCTTGACCGTGCCTTCAATCGTCGAGGTCGTTTGCGCGGCCAACTGCAATGCCGCCACCAATACCAGCGCTGCCGCGCCGCACATCTGAATCAGCAAACGTTTCCAATTGTCCTGCCGCTCCACCCAACCGTGCCCTGCAGACACACCCCACCTGATCATATGCTCTCCTCCAGCCCATGCAGAACAGCGCGCCACGCCACCCTCGCAGCCGCGCACGAGTTCTGCTGAATTTGGCTGCAACGACTGTTGCAATACTTCGGAATCCCTGTATTGCGCGTGAGTCTAGGCATCTAGCGCTTAATTGTCAACCGGTTCTTTCAGAATGCCCATGCGACGCCAAGGTAGCGCAACACCTGTTGCATTTGTGATACATTCAATCGGAAAGGCAAATACAAAGGTACTGGCGAAATTTCGCGCGTCTTGACAGAATGCAACATACGTTGTAATTGCCTCACGGCATTGGGCAGCGTTTGCGGCGGTTAGTCGCGCAGGTTTCGGGCCCTGCTACAGTGTCGTGGAGCAGATGGCAACGCACGGGCACGCGTAACGCGGCAGCCAGCGCATGAACTTGGACACCACTCCCCGGGACTCAGCCAACCACGGCTCCGGTGCACCGCTCCAGCCGGACGGGCGTACACCTCTCGAAGTGCGCTATGCCAAATCGCAAGGCCGCCTCAATGCCCGCCGCCGGAAACTCCTCAGCATGATCCTCGAAAATCCCGGCGACACGTTCTTCCTCTCTTCTCGCGAACTTGCCCGCCGCTACGACGTCAACGCTGCCACCATCGTCCGTACCATCCAGGCCCTCGGCTATCGCAAGTTCGCTGAGTTCGCCGCCGATCTCCGCTCCCACTTCATCCTGCGTATCACTCCCTACACCGCGCTAAAGGCTGCCTCCCAGGAACGCCGTTCGCCTGCCGATCGTATCCGCCACGGCGTCGAGATGGACCTGCGCAACCTGCAGTCTCTGCGCACCACCCTCGACCCCGAAGGCGTCATCGCTTTATCCAAACTCGTCAAGCGCGCCCGCCGCATCATGGTCGTGGGCATTGATCTCGCCTACGCCCTCAGTTGGCATCTTGCCTATGGCTTGGTGCATCTCGGCTTTCCCGCCGAAGCTCCCGTCGGCGGCATCGGCAACGTCCAACGCCGTGTGCGCACCCTGACTTCTCGCGACCTCTTGATTGCCATCAGCTTCGGTCAATGCCTTCGCGAAACCGTCGAAGCCGCGCTCCGTGCAAAAAAACAAGGCGTTCCCACTTTCGGCATAACGGACAGCGAACGCACTCCTATCGCGCGCGTCTGCGACAATTTCTGCCTCGCTTCCGTTGCCAGCCCTTCTTTCGGCAGCTCTTACGTCGCGCCCATGTCGGTCCTCGGCGCCATCTTGATTGCCTGCGCACACACGCAAACTTCGCGCACGCTCGCGCTGCTTCGCCGTAGCGCCGAAGAGGACAGCGCCGACCATCGCTGGTATTGGGTGCCGGAAAACGGGAAAGGCTTGGACTGATGCGCGCGACTCCTTTGCAAGCTTTTCCCGGCGCTACACGTATTCATAACTATCAAGACCCACGCCAGAGGAACCTCGGATGACCGACGCCACCACATCGCCGGCCAAGCAGGGCATTAGGATTCAGTCCCTGCACGCCGCCGAAGACATGAAAGTTTGCGTCGACTTGCAGCTGCGCGTCTGGGGTTACGCGCCTATTGATACTGTTCCCGACCAGGTTTTTATTGTCGCTGCTAAAACCGGCGGCCATGTTCTCGTCGCCTACGCTCACGACGAACCCGTCGGCTTTGCCCTGGCCTTCGCCGCCGTCCGCGACGGCTTCGCCTACCTACACTCGCACATGGTCGCCGTCGTCGAACATCTCCAGAACCGCGGGGTCGGCCGTCTTCTCAAACTCGCCCAACGCAATGACGCGCTCAAGCGCGGCTTCAACCTCATCGAATGGACCTTCGATCCGCTCCAACTCAAAAACGCCCGCTTCAATGTCGAGCGCCTTGGCGCCATCATTCGCCGCTACATCCCCAATCTCTATGGGGTCACGTCCAGCCATCTCCACGCCGGCCTGCCCACCGATCGCCTCGTTGCCGAATGGTGGGTCCGCTCGCGCCGCGTCGAAAACATTCTGAACGGCCACGCACGCCCCAAGCCCCATCCCGCGCGCGTCGCCGTCACCATTCCCGCCAGCATCCGCGAACTTTGCCGCGACAATCCGCACGCCGCGCAGCAAATCCAATCGCAAATCCGCGAGCTGTTCGCCGCGCATTTTGCCAATGGCCTCGCAGCGGTCGCGTTCGAACTAACTCCCAATCACGGGTCGTACCTACTGGAGCCTTATGAAGATTGAATCCATCACTCTCCGCGAGATCCAAATCCGCCTCAAGGCACCCTTTGAAACCAGCTTCGGCGTCTCGCATCAGCGCCGCATTCTGCTCGTCGAGCTCATCGCCGACGGCGCCACCGGCTGGGGCGAAGTCACCGCCAGCGAAACTCCCGGCTACAACTCCGAAACCACGGATACCGCCTGGCACGTCGTTTCCGACTTCGTCGCTCCCTCGCTCATCGGCAAGACGATCTCCAGCGCCAGCGAGTGTCCTGCGCTGCTCTCCTCCATCCGCGGCCATGAAATGGCCAAGAGCGGCGTCGAAAATGCTCTGTGGGATGCGGAAGCCAAACTCAAATCCGTCTCGCTCTCCAAACTCCTCGGCGGCACGCTCACCGAAATTGCCAGCGGTGTTTCCCTCGGCATTCGCGAAAATCCTCCGTCGCTCGTCCGCCGCGTCGAAGAGGAACTCCGCAGCGGCTATCAGCGCATCAAACTCAAGATCAAGCCCGGCAAGGATCTCGACTACGTCGCCGCCGTCCGCAAGGAATTTCCCCATATTCTTCTCTCCGTGGACGCCAACTCCGCCTATTGCCTCGAAGACGCTTCGCATCTCGCGCAACTCGACGCCTACAACCTCCTCATGATCGAGCAACCCCTCAATTGGGACGACATCTACGCGCACTCCAAGCTCCAGGCGAAGATCAAAACCGCCATCTGCCTCGACGAGTGCATCAACAACGCCCGCCACGCGCTCACCGCCATCGAACTCAAGGCCTGCCGCATCATCAACATCAAGCTCGGCCGCGTCGGCGGCCACACCGAAGCGCGCCGCGTCGAAGAAGTCTGCCGCACCCACAACATTCCCGTCTGGTGCGGCGGCATGCTCGAAACCGGCATCGGCCGCGCCCACAACATCGCCATGTCCACGCTAAAAGGCTTCACGCTTCCCGGCGACGTTTCCGCCAGCAAGCGTTACTGGGCCGAAGACATCATCGAGCCCGAGGTCGAAGTCACTTCCAAGGGCACCATTCAGGTGCCTACCGCTCCCGGCATTGGCTTCACCGTGAAACGCGACCGCATCGAACAGCTCACCGTCCGCACCAACAACTGGAGCGCCCAACGCACCGCTGCGTAGCTGCATCCACAAAGCGTAGCGCCGGCGTCCCCGCCGGCGTCTTCCTCTTCTCTGCGTCTCTAGGTTACGTTTTCTTTCTTTCCGTCCCTCTTCTTTCCTCCCTCCCGCAATCCCTCGCAACCCTGCTATCCTCTACAACGCTTGTAGTCAGCGCCGCGGGCCCCTAACTCTGCATTGCTCCGCCCGCTCAGAATTCACGAGGAGTCTCATGAAGCGCCTTCTTCTCTTTGCTGCCTCGGCTTTGCTCGCCGCCCTTCCCACTCTCGCCCAACGCCTCCCTGACAACGCCATCCCCGACGCCTACGACCTCAAATTCACTCCTGATCTCCCCACCGCCACCTTCTCCGGCGAAGAAACCATCCACGTCCGTCTCCAAAAGCCCACCACCTCCGTCGTCCTCAACTCCGCCGAAATCGAGATCAAAGAAGCCTCCATCGCCTCCGGCGACTTCAAGCAAGCCGCCTTCTTCAAAACTGACGACGCCGCGCAAACCGCCACCATCACCGTTCCCTCCACCATCCTCGCCGGCCCCGCCGAAATCCACATCCGCTTCACTGGCACTCTCAACGACAAGCTCCGCGGCTTCTACCTCAGCCAAACCGCGCGCCGCCGCTACGCCGTCACGCAATTCGAAGCCACTGACGCTCGCCGCGCCTTCCCCTGCTTCGACGAACCCGCCTACAAAGCTGTCTTCCGCATTTCCCTCGTCGTGGACAAAAACGACACGGCCATCTCCAACGGCAAAATCATCTACGACACTTCCGGTCCCGACCCCGGCAAGCACACTCTGCAATTCTCCGAATCGCCCAAAATGTCCACCTACCTCGTCGCCATGATGGTCGGCGATTTTGCCTGTATCCAGGGCTCGCAAGACGACATTCCCATCCGCGTTTGCGCCGTCCCCGAGAAAAAGCATCTTCTCGACTACGCGCTCCTCTCGGCGCAAAATAATCTCAAGTTCTACGACACCTACTTCCAAACGAAATATCCCTTCAAGAAACTCGACGTTATCGCGTTCCCCGACTTCTCCGCTGGCGCCATGGAGAATCTCGCCGCCATCACCTACCGCGAAACCCTGCTCACCATTGACGACAAAACCGCTTCCGTAGACGCCCATCAAGCCGTCGTCGCCGTCCTCGCCCACGAAATGGCGCACATGTGGTTCGGCGATCTCGTCACCATGCAATGGTGGAACGACATCTGGCTCAACGAAGGCTTCGCCACCTGGATGTCCTCCAAACCTCTAAAATCCTGGAAGCCCGAGTGGCACGGCGAGCGCGGCGAAATCCAGGAAACCAACGCCGCCCTCAGCACCGATGCCATCGCCTCCGTCCGCCCCATTCGCACCAAGGCGGAAACGCCCGCCGAAATCGAAACTCTCTTCGACGGCGTCGCTTACGGAAAAACCGCTTCCGTCTTGCGCATGATTGAGGCCTATCTCGGCCCCGAGGATTTCCGCAAAGGCGTCAACGCCTATCTCGAAAAACACGCCTACGCCAACGCCACCGCCGAAGATTTCTGGAACCAGATGGCCGCCTCTTCCGGCAAGCCCGTGGACCAGATTATGCCTGGCTTCACGCAGCAGCCCGGCGCTCCGCTCATCGCCGTTAAATCCTCCTGCAGCCAGAAAAAGCTGGGCAAATTCAAGAAAGCCTGGACCACCCAGGTCACGCTCTCGCAGCAGCGCTATTTCGCCGACGCTTCCAAACTCGATTCCGGCTCTCAGGAATTGTGGCAAGTTCCCGTCAATCTTCGTTCTGCCGGCGCCAACGCCGGCACCTACGTTCTGCTCGCCGGCCGCCAGCAAACTTTCGATCTTCCCGGCTGCGCGCCTTGGGTTTACGCCAACGCCGGCGGCCGCGGCTACTATCGCCTCGACTACGATGCCGCCACGCTCGGCAAAATGAGCGCCGAACTCGAAACCGGTTTCTCACCCGAAGAGCGCATTCACTTCCTCGGCGATCTTTGGGCCATGGTGGATGTCGGCCACGTCAGCGTTGGCGACTATCTCGATACCCTTGAAAAACTCAAGGCCGAGCGCACCCGCGACGTCCTCAGCGAAATGACCAGCCGCTTCGGCGCCCTCCACGATTACATTGCTACCGCCGCCGATCGTCCCGCCTTCGAAAAATGGGTTCGCGACTTTCTCCGCCCCATCGCCAACGAACTTGGCGACTCTCCCGTCGCCGGCGAGCCCGACGAAAAGCGCGCCCTGCGCGCCGACGTTTTCGCAACTCTCGCCACCTACGGCCGCGATCCGCAACTTCTTGCGCAGTCCCGCACCCTGGTCGATCAATACATGCGCGCTCCCAATTCCGTGGACGCCAGCCTTGCTGGAAACGCTCTCGTCGTCTTCGCTCTCGTGGGCGACGCGAATCTTTACGATGAGTACCTGCAGCACCTCAAAACCGCCAAAACTCCCGAAGAGTATTACAACTATTTCGGCGCTCTCGGCCGCTTCCCCAGCCCCGAACTCGCCAAACGCACTTTCGATTTCGTTCTCTCTCCCGACGTCAAGAATCAGGACCTCAACTACCTGGGCAATACCTTCGACAATCCTGACACGCAAGCCGCCGCCTGGGACTTGCTCAAGACCAACTACGATGCCATCATCGCCAAAGCCGGAACCGAACTCGGCGGCGGTATCGTCAACCTGGCCGGCGCGTTCTGCGACGAAAAATTGCGTGACGACTCTCAGGAATTTTTCGCCTCTAAGAATATTCCGGGCGCCGACCGCCAGTTGCAAAACGCTAAGGACCAGGTCAATACCTGCATCCAGCTCCGCTCTCTCCAACAACCCAAGCTTTCCGCCTATCTGAAAAACGTCCCCGCAACCAACGCCGCCCCCACCCGCCACTAATTTTCGGCCGGGCTTCCACGTAGGGTCATCCGTCCGCGGATGACCGTTCTTCCCGTTGGGAGCGCAGCGTGCTGCGTCCCAGCTCGGCAGCTTCGCTCCACTGTACGTACCTCGTCCGCAAATCCCTTGACAATCGCTCCCGCCCTGCTTAGTCTCCCCGCATCAACAAAGTGCAACAAATGTTTCACCCATTGGTCTTTTTGTTAACGCAAGGAGGCACACTTCCATGAAGCCATCTTCGACCGGTGCAACCCTTCGCCGCGCGATTTTCTCCGCGTGCGCCGTTCTTGCCTTGGGCTCTCTAGCGCTCTTCGCGCAAGCTCCGAAGACTGCTGTTCCCGCCAAGTCCGAGCCCGCGAAGACCGCTACCGCCGTAGCCAATCCCCAGGCGCACGAGCTTACCGCCGAGGATCTCACCGCCTTCCTCGATGGCCTCATGCCCCTGCAAATCCAGCGCGCCGATATCGCTGGCGCCGTCGTCGCCGTCACCAAAGACGGCAAACTCCTATTCGCCAAGGGCTACGGCTACTCCGACGTCGCCAAAAAAAATCCCGTCAATCCCGAGACCACGCTCTTCCGCCCCGGCTCCATCTCCAAAACCTTCACTTGGACTGCCGTCATGCAGCAAGTCGAGCAAGGCAAACTCGACCTCGATCGCGACGTCAACGACTACCTCGACTTTAAAATCCCGGAAAAGTTCGGCAAGCCCATCACTCTCCGCAACATCATGACCCACACCAGCGGCTTCGAAGAAACCGTCAAGGACCTTTTCGTCGGCTCCAAAGATGACCTTCGCCCCATGGGCGAATATCTCCGCGTGCACATGCCCGAGCGCATTTTCCCCCCCGGCACCACGCCCGCCTACTCCAACTACGCCACCACTATGGCCGCTTACATCGTCCAGCGCGTTTCCGGCGAAGACATTTACGACTACTTCGACCACCACTTCTTCCAACCCTTAGGCATGCAGCACGCCACTTTCCGCCAGCCGCTTCCGCCCTCTCTCTTGCCCGACATTTCTACTGGCTACATCCTCGGCTCCGGCGAAGCCAAGCCTTTCGAGTACGTCGAAGTCGCTCCCGCCGGCTCGCTCTCCGCCTCCGCCGTGGACATGACTCGCTGGATCATCATGCATCTGCAAAACGGCAAATACGGCGACGTGCAAATCCTCAAGCCCGAAACCGCCATGGCCATGCATGCACGCCAGCAAGGTCCGTGGCCCGACGCCATGAACGCCATGTGCCTCGGCTTCTACGAAGAATCGCAGAACGGCCACCGCATCATCGGCCACGGCGGTGACACCATCTCCTTCCACAGTGACCTGCATCTTCTCCTGAACGACAACGTTGGCTTCTTCGTGTCCTACAACAGTCCCGGCCGCGACGATGTCAGCCCGCGTGGCGTCCTCTTCGACAAATTCATGGCCCGCTACTTTCCCAACCCAGCAGCCGCGCCGGCCACGCTTTCGAGTGCAGCCGACGATGCCAAATCCGTCGCCGGTCTCTACACCGTCAGCCGCCGCTTTGAGACCAACATCCTCTCCATCACCGAGCTTCTTGGCGAGTCCAAGATCGCCATCAATCCCAAAGACAACACCATCACCCTCGCCGGCCTCAAGGACCTCAACGGCCAGCCCAAATATTTCCGTGAAATCGCTCCCATGCTTTTCCAGGACGTCAACGGCCACGACAAAGTCGCTTTCACCAAAAACTACGAAGGCCGCCAGGTTTTCTTTATCGACTTTCCCTTCATGGTCTTCCAGCGCGTCACCAGCACCACCGCCAACCAGACCCTCAACTACATTTTGATCGGCTTCAGCTTGAGCGTCGTGGTCCTCTCAATTCTTTTCTGGCCCATCTCCGCCATTCTTCGCAAGCACTATGGCAAGCCCCTTACCCTCAGCCCGTCCGCCAAGCGTCTGCGCATGCTGGTCCGCCTGGTTTGCTTCGGCATCGTCATCTTCTGCGCGTGCTTCCTGATTTTCGTGAGCAAGCTCAGCAGTCTCTCCGGCCTGGCCGAGCGCTCCGATCCCTGGGTTCATCTTCTCCAGTTCTTTGGCCTGCTCGTCGGCCTGCTTGGTGCGCTGATCGCCATCTACAACGCCCTAAAATCCTGGGGCGACGCCGAGCAGTGGTTCTGGAACAAACTCTGGAACGCTTTCCTGGCCGTCAGCTGTGTCGGCTTTTTCTGGTTCATCTGGCACTGGCACCTGCTCAACTTCCACCTGAACTACTAGCGGATTGCTACAGCGGCCGGAGCGGCAAATGTAGGAGCGCTGCAAAATTTTGAATTGTCAGCGGCACTTCGCGGGACGTTTCTTCCCGATCTTTCTGGCCTCTCGCCGAGATTCGGCGGGAGGCTGCGGCATAAACTTATATTTCTGGGGTTGCCGGGTTTTCCACGGCCGGATCACCTGGGGGTGGCGCGGCTTGTCCATGGCGACCTCCCTTGTGGCTTCAGTGTACTCCGCGTCTCGGCGTTCCCACTGACGTTGTCGGCTGCGCCCGGTCAGTGCTTGTTCCTTTGGCTCCGACGCTTGGCCATCTCCGCCTCATACTGCGCCCGCCAATACTCCATCGTCGGCGCCATCTGGTTTGGGTCGCGGATGCAATTCAAGAAGATCGGCCGCGAATCCGGCCCTGGCATCCCAGCGAAATTACGTTGCAACTCCGGAGGTGGCGGACCGGCCGGATCCCCCACCGGGGGGATCACGCTGGGGAGTTGGAACGCCCACATGCTGCCGCGCGCTATCGGCGTGTGTGGATAGTGCAACAACCAGACGCAGTTGTGTCCATCTTCAAGCATGTTCGCGGAGACGATGGCCCATTGGCCGGCATCGGATGACGACGGCAACTGGCAATTCCAAAAGCGCGCCTGCGGAATGTACCGCGCAGGTTCGACGAAGCCGTACTCATCCAGCAGGACCTGTTGCAGTCCATGCTGTGTAACGAAATCTCTCGCCTCCAGCAGCCCTTGGTTCCAATCCAGGTTTGAGTCGTTGACCAGCGCATATCCGGGGCGGCCGAGGCTCAGACTATTCAGAAACGGAAAGTAGAACGGGTATGCCCGAATGACTGTGGCAATCGAGACCAACGCCAGAGCCGCGACGCCTCCCATCGCCAGCCGTGCCGCCAGTCGACTGCTTTCCGCAAGCAGTGCCAACGCGCGCGGCACCGGCGCCAGCAGCAGAATCAGCAGCACAATGGGAATCGTGAAATGGCGAATGCTGATGGACATCGGACTCAGCAGACAAACCGCCACAAACACCAGCAAAAAGACCCACACGGCGCGCCAATGGAACTCCATTTCGCGCGGAATAAGCCGCGTGCCATGCAGCTTCTTGCGTGCGATCGCAGCTATCGGAACGGATAACACAAGCATAAGCAGAAATGCAAGCGTCGACTTCAGAACAAACAAAACAGGGAAGTAGAACCACACGCCGCGTCGGTACGCATGGCCGAGAATGAACGTAGGCCGGGGAGAGGTGAGTACAAACATCGCCAGGCCGCGTAGAAAAATCCATGCCGGCATCAGGAGTCTCCGCAGAACCAGCGAAGCCGCGCCGTGTCCCAGGAATTGCAGCGAATCCGTCGGCTGATGCCACGACAGCACAAAATACACGCCATACACCACCAGCGCGGCGATCAGGATTCCTTTCCAAAGGTACCGTCCTCGCAGGCGCCGCCATTCCTTCAGCTCCGCCGCGTCCGTGGGCATTTGCGCCAGCGGCCAGACGCGCAGGGCCAGGCGAAACGCGAGGAACGCGAACAGCAAAAGCCCCGCGGAAAACTTCGTGAGCAGCGCGGCCCCGAAGGCCAACCCGAAAATCGCAAGCGCCCGGTGGTTCGGAGAGCGCCACAGCGTCGCGAAACTCCAAAGCGTCAGCAACGAGAAAAACGTCACCGGGATGTCGGTGATGACCAACGGCCCGAAAACCAAAAACGCCGGCGTGCTCACATAAAACGCCAGGCATAGGAGGCCGCCCCCGGCATTCCCTAGGCGAGAAGCGTACCAATAGACGCACCATCCCAGCGCCAGCGTCAAGAGCAACATAGGAATACGCGCCCACAGCAGGGTCGCGTACGGGTCATTCCACCGCAGCGCGACGTAGTAGCCCCAGACCCATTCGCCCATCACGCTTTGAAACCAGCCCGCACTGAACGTCCATGGAACACTCGAGTAATCCGCATGCACTCCCCGAAGAACCAGCGGCAATGCAGCTAGCGCTTTCGCCAGCGGCGGGTGCTCCTCGTTCATTCGCAAGTCGAGCTTTTGCAAGTAGCTGACGCCGGCGCCTAGGTGTGGCACCTCATCCACTGTGATCGATTCGCGGCGCACCGCGCCTCCCGCCAGAATCGCCATCAGAAGCAGCAGGAGTGCTGCCAGCGCGGTCGGGATTTGCTTGATGAGGGGGCCCATCGGAGTGGACCTGTCTGAACCGTCGCGGTCAGTAGCCAACCTGCTCAGACGGAAACCGTCCGCTACCTAATTCGCACGATCTGCCGGAGAAAGTCAGTGCGCTCCGTCACCGGCCTCCGCCGGCAACGCTGCTCAGCAGCGCTTTCGCGCCATTCCACAGAATTTGCACGCCAATGCACACCAACAAGAACGACGACAGCCGCATGATCACGCTCATGGCTGTCTGCCCGATCGCCCGCGCCAGCCGGTCCGAAAATCCGTAACACAGCAGAATACACGCCGAAATTATCGCCGAGCCAATGAGGATGCTCAGAATTGGCACGAGATTCCACCCAATGTGCCGCGGCAGATTCGCTCCCAACGTAATCGCCACCGAAATCGACCCGGGTCCCACCGTCAACGGCAGCGTCAGCGGATAGAAGGCATTTTTGAACTCGTCATCTGGGGATACATGTCTCTTTACCCCGCCTTCGCGCGGCTCCTCATCTTCGTCGTTGCTTTTGAGCATGGCCCAGCCGGTGGAAATCACCACCAGCCCGCCGCCCACTTGCACCACGGGAAGGGAAATGCCGAAGAAGCTCAGGATATGCGTGCCGATAAAGCACGAGCAGACCAGAAGAAAAAAGCTGTTGATGGCCACGCGCCAGGAGAGCCGCATGCGATCCGGCGGCGCATAGCTTCGCGTCATGGCCAGAAAAAATGGCGCTCCGCCCAGCGGGTTGACGATGGGAAAGAGCGCGCTGAGGATGAGCACTATGCTTTTGGCGGCTTCGAGCAAGCTGCATTCTCCAGGCCTCGCAGTATAGCCGAGCTTGGGCCTCGCCTCACCATCCGCTCCCTCTTCTCTGCGTCCTCTGCGTTCAAAGATTTTTCTTCCCGTGCGCCGCATTTGCCCCGCGTAGCGCATACCGAAATTTCCAAGTCGCTTCTTGCCCCACACCGACAACGTAAGCTACATTCACCGTCTCAGGCCGAGGACCTTGATGCCCACCAAGTCAGCCAAAAAACTCCAAACCGCCGCCGCTCTCGAATTTCCCAACGGCGAAAAAGTACGCATCCTCATCTCGCGCGAAGAGATTCACAAGCGCATCGCCCAGCTCGGCAAGCAGATTCGCGCCGACTTCCCCAATGAACACCTGCACCTCGTCGGCGTCCTGAAAGGCGCCGTTTTCTTTCTTTCCGATCTCGCCCGCAGCATTCCCGGCGATGTTTCCTTCGACGTGATTGCCGTTTCCAGCTACGGCAAAAACGCGCAATCCTCCGGCCAGGTCAAGCTCACGCGCGACCTCGACTCCAGCATCGAGGGAAAAACCGTCATCGTCGTCGAAGACATTCTCGACACCGGCCTCACGCTGCGCTACCTCCTGCGCATTTTCGAGCAACGCAAACCGAAACAGATGCGCGTCGCCGTTTTGCTGGATAAACCCGAGCGCCGCATCGCCCCTGTGGAAGCCCATTACGTCGGCTTCAAAATTCCCAACGAGTTTGTCGTCGGCTACGGTCTCGACTACGCCGAGCGCTACCGCAATCTCCCCGACGTCGGCGTCCTCACCCTAAAAGACGAAGTCCCCGTGCTTCACAAATGATCCGCGTCCGAGGATTTGTGAGGACCATCTCGCGCGCGTTGTTTTTTTGCCTCACTGCGTTTCTTTTCTTCCCGGTGGCGCACGCTGCCGAATTGCCGCGCATCAAAATCGCAAATGGCGCTGGCCAGCTCATCGTAAACGGCCAGCCCTTTCTGATTCTCGGCGGCGAACTGGGCAATTCCTCCGCCGGAACCGCAGCGCAAGCCGACTCGATCATTCCCAAGTTCGCCGCGATGCACGTCAACACCATCCTGATGCCCGTCGCCTGGGAACAGCTCGAGCCGAAAGAAGGTAGCTTCGATTTCAGCATCCTGGACCACTGGATGGAAACCGCGCGCGCCAACCACATGCATCTTGTCCTGCTGTGGTTCGGCAGTTGGAAAAACGCTTTCTCGAACTACGCCCCCGCGTGGGTGAAAAACGATGCGAAGCGCTTCCCGCGCGCCGAATCCGCCGATGGCAGGCCTCTCGAAATCCTCTCGACGCTTTCTTCGGAAAACCGCGCCGCCGACGCCCATGCCTTCGCTGCTTTGCTGCATCATCTTCGCGAGCAGGATTCCGAGGCGCAGACCGTGCTTATGGTGCAGGTCGAAAATGAAGTCGGCTACTTCGGAGCCGGGCGCGACCGCTCCCCCGAAGCCAATCGCCTGTTTCGCGCCGCTGTGCCCGACGCCTTGCTAGGCAGCCTTGCGGCGAAGCGCCTGCAGCTCTCCCCTGAACTCGCCGCGCACTTCAACGAACACGGCAAAAGTTGGTCCGAGGTGTTTGGCGACGCCGCCAACGAAGTCTTCATGGCTTTGAACTACGCAGCGTACATCGAGGGCGTGGCGCACACCGGCAAGGCCGAGTACGCCCTGCCGCTGTACGTCAACGCGCAGCTCCCCGCGCTCCTCGAGCGCGCCGGCGAGTATCCCAGCGGCGGCCCGCACCCTGATTATCTAGAAGTCTGGCGCGCGGCTGCGCCCAGCATCGATTTCTACTCGCCCGATATTTACTGGCCCAATTTCGAATATTGGGTGCAGCGTTATCAGGTGCCCGGCAATCCCATTTTCGTTCCCGAAGCGCGCATGGACGCCGCTCCGTTCAACGCGCTCTACGCCTACGGCCAGGCCCGCGCTTTCGGCTTCAGTCCCTTCGCCGTCGACAGCCTCAGCCTTCCACAGAGGGACAACGACCCCGAGCCGCCCATCATGCAAATCTACACGCTGCTGGACAGCGTGCGCGATCTCTTGCCACCCGCGCAGGCCGCCGGTTTGACGCGCGGCTTAGTGCTGCATGCCACCAGCCCGCGGCCCACGCAGACCGTGGCCCTCGGCGGCTATCTCTTCGAAGCCACGCTTTCCCGCTCCTGGCCCGCCAAGACCCTCGCCACCGACGACGGCGCGTTGCTCATTTGGCAATCGTCACCCGAAGAGTTCTGCGTTCTCGGCTCGGGGCTCACCGTCAGTGTTGCGCGCGATCCCGATGTGGCTGCTGGCATCGCCGGCATCGCCAGCGTCGAGCAAGTTTCCCGCGTCTCCGGGCAATGGACGATCGAGCGGCGCCTCAACGGCGATCAAGCCAATCAAGGCCGCCAACTGCTCCTCGACCCGCACACCCCCCACATCTACCGCGTTCGCCTCTACTCCATCCTCCCTGCACAGCCCCACTGAATCCACCCAGCCCGTTAGAGCCCGCATCTGTAGGGTCATCCTTCTGAGGATGACCTCTGAGGATAAACCGCGCGAACCATCGCTTTTTCCAATGGCCAGCGCAGCCAGGAATAACCGCTCCGAACCGCTCCCGCCATGAACCTCGGGACACGAACTTCCCCTGTTATAATGAAGGAGTTCATGACGCCTCCCGAAGACGACACAAAAACTGCCACCGCCGACCGCAGCGAGATTTCCGCGGAACTCTTGAGCACCCTCGCGGAAATCGGCGAGGAAATCAATTCCTCGCTGGACCTCGACGAAGTGCTCGCGCGCACCGCCGCCCTCATCAAACGCCAGATTGATTACGAAATCTTCGGTGTTTTGCTGCTCGAAGGCGACGGCGCCTATCTCCGGCACCGTTTTTCCATCGGCTATCCCAAAGAACTGGCGGACAATCTTCATATTCCGCTGGGCCGCGGCATCACTGGCACGGCCGCGGCAACCGGCCATTCCGTGCGCGTCAGCGACGTTTCCAAGGACCCGCGCTACATCAACGCCATTGACAGCGTGCGCTCCGAATTGGCCGTTCCCCTCATGCTGCAAGGGAAATGCGTCGGCGTTCTCGATATTCAGAGCCGGCATCTCGACTACTTCACGCCCGAACAGCAAAGCATCCTCACCCTGCTGGCCGGTCGTCTCACGGTGGCCATTGAGAATGCGCGGCTGTTCCAGCGTGTGCGTTCTCAGGCGGACACGTTGCTGCTGCTGAATGAAGTCGGCCGCGAAACCAGTTCCATCCTCGACGTCGAAGAACTTCTCCGCCGCGCCGCCGAACAGATTAAGCGCGTGATTGATTATCAGATTCTCAGCATTATGCTCTACGACGAAGAGCAAAAAGTGTTTCGTCACCGCGTGGACGTGAAGCATGGCCACCGCGTGCAAGGCAAAATGCGCGTCGCCGCGAGCGAAGGCATCGTGGGCGCGGCAGCCACGTTGAAAGAGCCTGTGCTCGTTCCCGACGTCAGCGCCGACCCGCGCTACCTGATGGTGAATCCCGAAACGCGCGCGGAGCTGGCTATTCCCATGCTGCACAAGGGCAAGATCATCGGCGTGATTGACCTCGAAAGCCCGCAGCAAAATTACTTCACCGAAGATCACGTGCAAACGCTTTCCATCCTTGCCGCCAATCTGGCGGTGTCGCTCGAGAACGCGCGGCTCTACGAACAGGTGGCGCGCGACGAAGCGCGCCTCGAGCGCGATTTGCAGGCCGCCAAGCGCATTCAGGGCGCGCTGCTGCGGCCTGTGCCGACCGAGGATTTTGGCGTGGACATGGCCGCGCGATACTTGTCGGCGCGCGAAGTGTGCGGCGACTTGTACGAATTCCTGCGCTACGGCCCGCAGCAAATTGGCATCGCGCTGGGTGACGTGAGCGGGAAGGGAACCGCGGCGGCGCTGTACGGCGCGGTGGCCATTGGCATCATGCGTAGTCTGGCGCCGCAGAAATTGCAGCCTGCGGAACTGCTGAAGCAGATGAACCAGATTATCTGCGAGCGCAGTATCGAAGGGCGCTTCATGACCGCGTGTTTTGCGACTTGGCAGAAAGGGCGGCAGAAGCTGCGCGTGGCCAATGCAGGACAGTCACAGCCGCTGCTTTATAAGGACAATCGCTGCGACAAGATTGCCTTGACGGGATTTCCCCTGGGGATCTTTAACGAAGTCAGCTACGAAGAGTGGGGTGTGACGCTAATGAGCGGCGACGTCCTGGTGTTCCACTCCGACGGCATCGCGGAGACCGCCAACAGCGAAGGGCAGTTTTTCGGCACCGAGCGACTGCGCAAGCTCATCGAGCAGCAGCACGAAGTGAGCGCCGCGGAGCTGGCCGATTTGATTCTGCGCGAAGTGGACTGGTTCGCGCAGGGCGCGCCGCTTGCGGATGACCGCACGCTGGTGGTGTTGAAAGTCCGATGAGCGAGCAAGGCATTGGCACGCCGGTGAGCACGAGCTGCAGCACGCGAAGAGGCCGTCGATGAGCGCAAATCCCACAGCACGCACCGGTTGCCGATGAGCGCGGCACCGGCGAAATCTCGCACAAAACTTGCATTTATTGATCCCGCGGAATTTACGCCGCACTTTGCGTGGAAACAATCCTTGCGCGCTGGTAACGCGGAGCATGTGTTTTGCGAAGACGTGGATCTGGTGGAGGCAGCGGCTGCGCTGGGAACGCCCACGTACGTCTACAGCCATGCCGCCATCGGCGAGGCGTACGACGAATTCGACGACGGGCTGGCCGGTATTCGGCACACGATTTGTTTCGCCGTGAAGTCCAACGGCAGTCTCTCCATTTTGCAGGAACTGGCGAAGCGCGGCAGCGGCTTCGATATTGTTTCCGGCGGCGAACTGGAACACCTCGCACATCTCCGCTTGCGCGGCGAACGCATCGTGTTCTCCGGCGTTGGCAAGACGCGGGAGGAGATTCGCGCGGCGCTGCAATATTCGGTGAGTGCAGAAGCGGGATCAGCGCAGGCTGGCGCAGGGCGCAGTGCCGGCGGGCTCAGATTCAACAGCCTGAATGCCGCTCGAACGAGCAGCACGGGCGATGGCAGCAGCAGCGCCGAGGGTAGCGGCGGAATTTTGCTCTTCAACGTGGAATCGGAAGCGGAGCTGGAAGTGCTGCGCGAAGAGGCGGAGCGGCATGTAGGCCGCGGCGGGCGCGTGCCGGGTGTGGCGATTCGCGTGAATCCGGATGTGGCCGCGGGCGGCCATCCGCACATTTCGACCGGACGGCACATGCACAAGTTCGGGCTGGACTGGCCGGAGGCGCGGCGGCTGTACCTGGCGCACAAGGACGCGAAGTGTTTCCGCTGGAAGGGCATCAGCGCGCACATCGGCTCGCAGATTGTTTCGCTGGCGCCGTTTCGCGAAGCGTTCCGGCGGATTGCCGGGTTCGTCGGCGAATTGCGCCGCGCGGGCGTCGCGCTCGACTATCTCGATATTGGCGGCGGGCTTGGCGTGCGCTACACCACGGAGAAAAATTCGTCGCGCGGCGAGTATGCGCGAATGGTCGCCGGCTTGGCGAAGCCGCTGGGAATGCATCTGCTGCTCGAGCCGGGCCGCTCGATCATTGCCGCGGCGGGCGTTCTTCTGACGCGCGTGATTTACACGAAGCGGAACCGCGGCAAGACGTTCGTAGTGGTGGACGCAGCGATGAACGACTTGCTGCGGCCGGCGCTGTACGGCGCGACGCATCCGATTACGAAACTCTCGCGCGCACGGGAGACGCGGAAGGCGGCGCGGGAGCGCGTGGATATCGTCGGGCCGGTGTGCGAGACGGGCGATTGTTTGCTGCGCGATTGGCCGCTCGGTGAAGTCGCGCCGGGCGACGTGCTGGCGATTTGGGTGGCGGGAGCGTACGGCATGACCCAGGCGTCGAACTACAATGCGCGGCCGCGGCCGAGCGAAGTGTTGGTGGACGGCGCGCAAGCCAAGCTGATCCGGCGACGCGAGACGCAAGCGGATTTGTTGCGCACGGATGTGCTGTGCGGCGGCGGGTCGTGAAGCGGAGCGGCGCATCGAGCGTACGCGCTCGACGGACATACGGACGCCGCTATTGAGGTTTTGCTGCGCTATAGAAATCCACTAGGTTGCCATCGGGATCCCGGAAATAGGTTGAACGCGTTCCCCAAGGTTGGGTGCCCGGCGGCTTGACCCAGGTCTTCACCAGAGAGCGCAGCCGGGCGTACTCCTGCTCAACGTCTTCGACTCTGAATTCGAGAATGACACTTCGGTTGCTCGCTGCTTCCGCGGCGCCGGGAATGTATTTCTGCTGCGCCGCGCCGGAAAAAATCGCCAAGACGCCCACGCCCGTGCGGAACTCGACGTAGTCCTCGCCGGACCAGTCCGGCGCAATGCCAAGGACCGAAGCGTAGAACGCCGCGAGTGGCTTGACGTCTCGGGTGATGAGGCAGGTGTTTACCAGCGCAGGCGCATCGGTCGAGGCATGGGGCGCAGCTGTGGGTTGCCGTGGCGCGGGGCTGCTCGCAGCCGCGCTGGCAATCGTGGCCAGTAGTAGGACGCGGGCACTGAAGTTTGTCATGGTCGTGGTCTCCTCGGAATGCTTTCGTCGAATCTCAGAATGTTTCCGTCGAATGATTGGACGCACACCCGTGGTGTTTTCCGTTCCCGGCTCGGCGATTTTTCCTGCCTTGTGGCCTGCCGGTTCGTGCACGAAGTGGGATGGAAGGATGTTGCTGACGGTCGTTATCAAGTCCAAAAAAGCGAGGCCGCTCCTTTTGGATATTTTTGTCAAGACGAAAATGAGCGGCTGGGTCAGTTTCCGGCGGCGTTGATCAGGAACGGCCCGGCGCTGCCCGCTGCGGCGCCCGCTGCCAATTTTCGCAGCCTTGGTTAGCGCATAAGGCGTGGCCTAGTTCTGCCTTGCCGGAGTGTCCTTCTTCTGTTCCGGGATGATCGTCCCCTGCTCGAAGCGTATGAGCCATGCGCCATTCCCCTGGGTCCACACCGTAGTAACGCGGAAATGCTGCGGAAATGGCTGGGCTTTGTACGTCGCGTCTACGTCCATCATGCAGCTCAAGTAGGCCGCATCACGGGTCATCAAATTGAAGATGCAGTCCGACAATTTGTAGTCGTTCAGCGTGACAGCAGACCAGCCCGCCGCGATGTCCGAGCGGTGATACACCTGGCCGTCGCCGGCCACTTCCGCAAAATCATCGGACAGGTGCGACAGGACAAAATTCAAGTCCTTGCGCTTTTCTGCTTCATACATTTGGTGCAAGGTGCCGCTGATCTGTTTTTGTGCCGCTGATTGGTCCCGGGAGCTCAGCACACCGACAAATACGGAAGAGACAAGGAGAACCGAAGCAGTCAGAAGCGACCTGGTGATCCTCATCGAAGGCAAGGCCAGGGACAAAAGCCGCGTCTTCGCCATGGCAGGTCTCCTTGAACGAACAGGATTCCCAGAGCAGTTTCTCTGCAGGCACTGCCATTTGCAAAACGACTCAAGGCTAGTGCGCTAGAATCGCTCGTTCAGTGCGGCTGGTCACCTCAGTCGAGGAAATAGGAGCCGACCGATGGCCGTTGGAGGAGAACAGGTCTGAAGAGGCGTCGCTACAGGTGACAACGGGCTGGCGCCGCGGTGGGCCGGTTGCCTGCGGGGAAGGAACATGGAGCCCTTCTTGGGTACTTAAAGCAGCTTGCTTCGTGGAACACAAGGGCTAGAGTGCGCGTACGGTCTCCGAAGTTGTGATAAGGATCACGCGCGCGTCCCCCTTTTGGCCGCATTGGAGGGGTGTGATGATGCACGAAGATGCGCGGACCGAATTACGGCACCATTTGAGAATACCGATTCGTTTTTATTCAACGGACGGCAGCCGAGAGACACAGACGGAGGCGACGAATATTTCGCAGAGCGGGCTGGTCATGCAGAGTCCGAAGCCGCTGGCGGTGGGGAGCACGCTGCTGCTGGTGCTGCGGGTGCCGACGGAGATTTCGGCTAGCGTGTTCAGCGAATTGCGGTGCATGGGCCGGGTGATTCACGAACAACAGACGGCGGACGGGAAGCTGGGGTACGGAGTGAAGATCGAAGCGATGGCGCCGCGGCGTGTGTTGGGATTGTGGAACGGCGAGGACAAGGAGCCGCGGGCCGCGCAAGTGTGAAGGCCGCGCGAGATCGCGGGAGACGAGGCCCGCGCATGGAAGAAGAAGGTAGAGCACGCGGCCGCGCTAGGGTGCACAGACACGGTTTGGATTTTGCTACTGGGTGGCGGCGTTTTCGGCGGGCTGGTTGGCGTAGTAGCCTTTGCGAGCGTGGACCGTGTAGCCCTTGCCGGCGACGGAAATCTGGACCTTGCGGAACGAACCATCCCAGTGCTTGTTTTCGGGATAGTAGCCCAAGCTGTATTGGTGGTGAAGTTCGTCGGAGATCTCGTCGAGAGCGGGTTCGAGTTTGTCCATGCCGCGAACATCCAGCACGCGGCCGCCGGTAGCTTCGGCAAGCTTCTTGAGGGTGTCCTTTTCAAAAATGTGCAGCACGTCGCATTTGTCGCGGCCGGGCGCGTCGTGAATCTGCAGCACGTAGGCGATCACGTCGTTTTCGAGGAGAGTTTGCAGAGCGTCTTCCATCGTGGATTCACTTTGGGAGTCGCCTGAAAGAGCGACGATGACGACGGCTTTGCGCCCCACCTCGCCTTTTAGGTAGCGGAGGGTGGCGACGCGGGCGGAATCGTAGAGGTGCGCTTCGCGATTTTTGTTAAACTTCTTGCCGTTGGTGCCCACGGTGCCGCCACCGGGGAACCAGACCCCGCCTGAGGCAGGCCCGCCGTGGCCGGGCAGCCCAATGGCTGCACCGTTTTCAATGGAATGGGCTTGTTCGGTGAGGAGCACCACGTCTGATGTGGGCAATTGCACGGTTTCCACGCGCGAGGCGTAGCTGAGAATGAAGCCCAGGTCGGCTGGGCGAACGACGTGCTTTACGAAGAGAGACGAGGCTTGGGCCTCTTCGCCGAGAATCCAGGACATGTTGGTACCGGTGTCGAGGAGGATACCAACGGTGAGCATTACGTCGCTGTGGTGGGCGAAGAACTTGATGGGCTGCGGACGGCCGTCTTCAGAGACGCTGAATTGGTCGTGCGGGAGGTCGTTGGCGAGACGTTTGCTGTTGTCGCGCACGGTGAAGTAGATGGAGACGAGGTCGACGTCACGACGGACCACGCCTTCCTGGCTGGTGGGCGGAGGTTGCTTTTCCTGGGCGGGGGCGGAGGGCAGATTGGCGAAGGTCAGGATCACTGCGAGCAAAGCGAGGCGCTTGGGCATGGGTGACCTCCTGTGCGCATTTGCAGTGGTCGCGTATTGGGATGCGGATGGGTTGGGAAAAGTTTCCAGGCGGAAAAGCAGATCTCTCGCGGCGCCTGCCTGCGGCACGCCGGCTCGGGATGACACGTTTTTTAAACCTGCGCCGGGCTAATGAGAGGGAGATTGGTAGACGATTTTGCCGTTGGTGATGGTGGTGCGGACGTGGGCGTTTTTCAGTTGGGCGGGGGGAAGGGCGAAGAGGTCGGAGTCGAGGACGACGACGTCGGCGAGTTTGCCGGGAGTGAGAGAGCCTTTTTCGTTTTCGCGAAATTCGGCGTAGGCAGAGCCCATGGTGAAGGCTTCGATGGCTTCAGGAAGCGAGATTTTTTGTTCGGGGAACCAGCCGTCGGGATTTTTGCCGTCAAGGGTGGCGCGGGTGACGGCGGCGTAGAGGCCGAGAATGGGATTGAGCGGAGCGACGGTCCAATCGCTGCCGAAGGCAAGCTTCACGCCGTGATCGAGGAGTGAGCGGAAGGCGTAAGTGGTTTTGCAGCGTTCGTGGCCGATGCGCTTTTCGGCCCAGCGGCCGTCGTCAATGGCGTGGTAGGGCTGAACGCTGGCGATGACGCCGAGATCGGCGAAGCGTTGAAAATCTTCGGGGCGCAGGTGCTGGGCGTGTTCGATGCGCCAGCGGCGGTCGCTGCCTTGGCCGCTTGCCGCGGGCTTTGGACCGTTTTCCTTTAAGACTTCCGAATAGATGTCGAGCATGATGCGGTTGGCTTTGTCGCCGATGGCGTGAACGGCGAGCTGAAGGCCCGCTTTGTCGGCGCCGAGCGCCATTTTAAGCATGTTGCCTTCGGGAAACATCATGGCGTTGGGAATGCCGGAAGTCTTGGGGGCGTCGTCGTAAGGCTTTTCGAAGAGCGCGGTGGTGGAACCGAGAGAGCCGTCGGCGAAGCCTTTCAGCGCGCCGAGATGAATCCAGTCGTTGCCGAAACCGGCGCGAATGCCGGCAGTGGCGGGGCCCTGCCATTCCGGAAGAGGAGTGATGCAGTAAATGCGGGAAGTGAGTTCGCCGCGCGCGGCGAGGACTTGGTAGGCGCGAACGTCTTCCGTGCTGGAGATGTCTTGCAGGCTGGTGACGCCGTGAGAGCGGGCCTCCTGAAGGGCGGCACGGATGTTGCGGAGGAGTTGCTCCTCGGTGGGATCGGGAATGACTTTTTCGATGAGGCCTTTCGCGGCGTCTTTCATGAGGCCGGTGGGATTGCCGTTGGCGTCGCGCACCATCGTGCCGCCGGGAGGGTCGGGAGTTTCGCGCGTGACGTGCGCAAGGCGGAGGGCGAGAGCGTTGGCGAGAGACATGTGACCGTCGTAGCGGCCGACGAAGACGGGCGTGTCGGGAGTGACGGCGTCAATCCAGTCGTGGGTGGGAAGAGTGCCGCCCCAGAGTTCGTGGTCCCAGGTGCCGCCGGTGAGCCATTCGCCTTTGCGGAGTTTTTTGGCGTGTTCAGCGATGCGGCGGGTAAATTCCTGGGGAGTGGCAGCGTCGCGGAGCTGGACGCCGGAGATTTCCTCGCCGCCGGAGCTGAAGTGGACGTGCGCGTCGTTGAAGCCGGGGAGGACAGAGTTGTTGTGAGCGTCGATTTGTTGGGTGGCGGGGCCGATGAATTTTTGGATTTCGGAATCGGAGCCTACGGCGGTGATGCGGTTGGCGGTGATGGCGAGAGCTTGGGCGGTGGGATGAGATTTGTCGACGGTCCAGACGTGGGCGTGGAGGATGACGAGGTCGGCGGGTTGTTGGGCGTGGAGCATGGGGGAGAAGAGTAGCGCGGTGGCGAAGAGAAGATACGAATGTTTCATAGGGGCTCCTGAGAACGTGCGAGAGTAGCGGGAAACGGAAAGAAAGAAAAGGAAAAATCATTTACGCAAAGGACGCGGAGGGCACAGAGAACGCGGAGAAGAGGAGACCCACCCGCAAAGAAAGGCGAAAAGAAGATTCTCTCTTGGAAGACGAGGGTGAGGCACCGCGTTTTATGGGGTTTGCGCGGGTTTCGCAGGCCATTGGAAACAGAGGCCGAAACCGTCGGGGTCGTGCAAGGAGAGCTGTTTCATGCCGTAGGGGGCTACAGACGGCGGTTTTAGCTCAACGCCTTTGCTGCGGAACTGTTCGTAGGCGGCATCTATGTCGGGACACGAAAAGAAGAGGCCGGTGTCGTCGTGAGCGGCGGTGCGAGCGGGATCCGGTGGAACGGGACGTTCGTCGTCGAATTCGTAGGCGGTGTTGAGCATGAGTTGCACGTTGCCGAGTTCGAGCAAGGCCCAGTGAACGCGATCTTCGCCGCCTAGAGATGGGGAAGTCATCTTGACCGCAAAGCCGAGCTTGTCGCGATAAAAGCGGATGGAAGTGGGCATGTCGTAGACCTGCAGGAGCGGAGCCAGGCCGCGCACATCGAGCGCCATGGGTCACCTCACGGTTGTAGAGACGTCAGGATCGGCCGCCTCGTTTCCCGTCTTTAGCGTTTGAAGCACCATAACAACGTCGTCGAAGGAACAGATCCGGCTGGGGCAGAGAAGACTCGCGAACAAAAAAACAGCGTGGGGCAACTCGCCGTGATTCTTCGCGTCGCTCAGCATGACAATGCGCCTGTACGGGACCGCTAGACTTCGCCCCACTTGAGTTTGCTGCGAAGGATCTCGAAGTAGGATTTGCGCGGGGGTTGGATGAGGTGGAGGACCTGGGAGGAGCGGGTCATGCGGATGCAGTCGCCTTCCTGCATGGGGATGCCTTTTTGGCCGTCGAGCGTGAGAAAGACGGACTCAGCGTTGCCGGCGAGACGGACCTCGATGCAGCAGGAATCGCGCACGACGACGGGACGGTCGGTGAGGGTGTGGGGGCAGATGGGCGTGATGATAAAGGCTTCCACAGAGGGATGAACGATGGGGCCGCCGGCGGAAAGGGAGTAAGCAGTGGAGCCGGTGGGGGTGGAGACGACCAGGCCGTCGGCGCGGTAGCGGCAGACGAAGTCGTGGTCAATGGAAAGCTCGAGTTCGATCATGCGGGCGAGGGCGGACTTGTTGACGACGGCGTCGTTGAGGACGTGCTGCAGGTCGATGACGTTTTCGGAGCGGATGAGTTCGACGCGGAGCATGACGCGGGTGCTGACGGGCGAGCGGCCCGCGAGAGTCTCTTCGAGGGCGGGATAGAGTTCGTCAACGGTAAAGCTGGTGAGGAAGCCGAGGCTGCCCATGTTGACGGGCAGAATGGGAATGCCGCGCGGAGCGGCCAGGCGCGCCGCGGCGAGGAGTGTGCCGTCACCGCCGAGGACGAGGAGAAGATCGGACTGGGCGGCGATTTCCTCGCGATGGAAAGCGTTGGAAGGATTGGGAAGAGCGCAGGCGGTTTCCTCGTCGTAGACGACTTTGAGGCCGCGGCTGGCGAGCCATTTGAGAAGTGCCGGAACGACGACGGAAAGGTTGGCGCGGCGAGGGCGGGAAATGACGCCGATGGAGTGAAAGGTTTGTAAGGGCGACATACGGGTCGTGGGGGGATTTTACTTCAGGAGAGGTTTGCGCGCGTGGAGAAAAAACTCCTGATTGCCTTCAGCGCCGGTGAGGCGAGAGGGGAGAACGTTTTGGATTTCGAGGCCGGCGGCTGCGGCGCATGTTGTGACGGCGGCGATGGCTTTCTGGTGGAGGGCGGGGTCGGTGACGATGCCGCCGACGGGGATGTCGTCGCGGCGGAGTTCGAATTGCGGTTTGATGAGGATGAGAAAGTCGGCGTTGGGAGCGGCGCAGGCGATGGCGGGCGGAAGGATTTTGCAAACGGAGATGAAGGAGACGTCGATTACGACGAGGGCGGATGGTTCGGGGATTTGCGCGGATGTCAGTTCACGGGCGTTAAGTTTGATCGGGAAAACCAGCGGGTCATGCTGCAGGCGCCAGTCTAGCTGAGAGACGTTCACGTCGACCGCGAAGACGCGCGCGGCACCATGCTGCAACAAACAATCGGTGAAGCCTCCCGTAGAAGCGCCGATATCAAGACAGACCAGGCCCCTGGGATCGATGGAGAAATCCTGAAGCGCGCCTTCGAGTTTGCGTCCGCCGCGGCTGGCGTATCTTGACCGCACCGTGAGTTCGATTCTGGCGTCGCTTGCGACTGCCGCTCCAGCACTCTGCGCCAGTGCGCCGTCCACCTTGACCTGCGCGGCCAGCACAAGTGCTTGCGCTTCCTTCTCTGAGGAGGCAAGCCCGCGCTCGACAAGTAGAAGGTCAAGGCGTCGGCGCGATTTTTTCATGAAGTTTGTCGTTAGGTGCGGCGGTGGACCAGGTATTCGGCGATTTGGCGGAGGCGGGAGGCGGCGTCGGCGTAAGGGGTGAGTTGGGAGATGGCGTTGGCGGCGAGGTCGTTGGCGATCTGGTGGGAGCGCGCGAGACCGTGCACAGCGGGGTAGGTGGCTTTTTGCTGGGCGACGTCTTTGCCGGCGGTTTTGCCGAGGGCAGCGGAGGATTCTTCGACGTCGAGAATGTCGTCCATGACTTGAAAGAGCAGGCCGATGGATTCGCCGAAGGTGCGGAGGCGAGCGACGTCATCGGTGGAGGCGCCGGCGCAGAGCGCGCCAGAGGCGACGGAGGCGCGGATGAGGGCGGCGGTTTTGGAGAGGTGAATATATTCGAGAGTTTGCGCGGTGGCGGGCTTGCCTTCCGCTTCGAGGTCGGCGACCTGACCGCCGACCATGCCATTGATGGTCCCGGCGGCTTCGGAAATTTCGGTGAGCATGGCGACGCGGCGATCGGCGTTGACGGGAGCGGCGGCGATGGTTTCGAAGGCGAGGGTGAGAAGAGCGTCACCAGCGAGGATGGCGGTGGCTTCGCCGAATTTTTTGTGGCAGGTGGGCTTGCCGCGGCGGAGGTCGTCGTTGTCGAGGGCGGGAAGATCGTCGTGGATGAGCGAATAGGTATGGATGAACTCGATGGCGCAGGCGGGATAGTGCGCGGGGGCGACGTTGGCGTCGAAGATGCGTGCGGACTCGAGGCAGAGGATGGGGCGGATGCGTTTGCCGCCGGCGAAGACGCTGTAGCGCATGGCTTCGTGGATGGAAGGAGGCTGCGCGGAGGCGGCGGGAAGAAGACGGTCGAGAGAGGCGTCGACGGCAAGACGGTCTTCTTCGAAGAAGGGGGGGAGGCTCAGGACTCGGACTCGCTTTCGGGGTCGAAGGGTTCGGCGGCGAGTTTGCCGTCGGTTTTTTTGAGGAGGATCTCGACGCGGGCTTCGGCTTCTTCGAGCTGTTTTTGGCATTCGCGGGAGAGCTCGACGCCTTCTTCGAAGAGTTTCATGGCGTCGTCGAGAGAGAGTTGCGGGGACTCGAGGCGGCGGACGACCTCTTCGAGACGGGCGAGAGAGCGCTCGAAGTCGGGCTTCTTGGCCGCTGGCGGCTCAGGTTTTTTGGGTGCGGGTTGATTCACAGGATTAATCTTGGTTCCCTCGCGACGTTGGAGAAGCTGAAGGCATTCTACGGCACGCGCGAGAAAGGAAACAAGGAGGCGAGGGGAGCGAGATGTTTGCCGACGCGGTGACGATGAGCGGGGAGAGAAGTGACGGGGCGAGTGCGTGGAGCTACCCCACCCCCTGGTGTTTTTTGGAAAGATGTGCAAGCAAAGGACTTAGCGGAGGGGGTCTGCAAAAGATCTGTAAACAAAGGATTTAGAGGAGTCGTGGCCTCAGGGAGTTGCGGGGTGACGGCGCAGGGGACGGGTAGAGGATTCCAGGCGGCCAAGGTTGCAAAGACAGACAGGCGGTTCATAAGAGTGACAAACAAAGGACTTAGCCGGCGGCCCCGAGAACAAAAACGCCGGTTGTAAGCCGGCGGTAGGGAAAAACCTTGTTTCACCTCACAATAATTATACAAGATATTATATCTTTATCAATAGGACAATGATGGGAAATGCAGGCGGGCTCAATGAGAACGGGCTTTGCTACAGAGGTTTTTGGGAGATAGCGCAGATCCAGCCTTTGGTGGGGATGGTGTCGATCTGGATGCCGGTGAAGCCGGCGGCGGCGAGGAGGTCGCGGTGCTCGTCGAGGGTGAGGAGAGTCATACCAACGCGGGAGGCGTATTTCTCGGCCATGCGGGAGGCGAGGTGCGTGGCGCCTTTGTAGACTTCGGCGATGATGGCGAGGTGGCCGCCGGGCTTAGTGACGCGTAAGACTTCGTGGAGGTCGGTCGCGAGGTTGGGCCACCAGAAGTGGGTTTCGACGGCGGTGATGAGGTCGAAAGTGTTGTCTGGGAAGGGGAGCTGGGAGACGGAGGCTCGGCGGATTTCGACGCGGCCGGCGGCGATGGAGGCGGCGTTGTTTTTTTGGCTGAAAGCGACGGAGTCGGCGGAGTAATCAACGCCGAAGACTTTGCCTTGGCTGGCGAGAGCGGCGAGTTTGCTGATGGTGCGGCCGCCGCCGCAACCTGCGTCGAGAATGGTGAACTGGGGTTGGATGGAGATGTGCGTGAGGCCCCAGTCGGTGAGCTTGGAGTGGGATTTGTTCATGCGCCAGAGGGTGTAGCGACCGAATAGGCCGCGAGGCTTTTGGCACTGGGTGACGGGTGCGGGGCGGGTGGCCATGGATTACCTCCTCGGTCGAAGAGACTGGTTGCTTGCATGTTTTATTGCGGGCTCAGGGTGCGGGCTTAGCTGGATGATCAAGTCTGCCAAGATCATGTGGTTAGCACAGGCTGAAGCCTGTGCCACTTTGGCTTTTATTTCCTTACGGCCCAGGCCATGCCGTCGGGTTGACCTAGTGGGGCGATTTCGCCGGTTACGGAGAGGGTCTTCAAATCAATGATGGCGACCTTGTTGCCGCCGCTTACGGCTACGAAGGCGCGGGAGCCGTCGGGGTCGACAAGAATGCCGGCAGAGCCACCGCCGAGACTGAGTTGCTTTACTTCTTTGCGGCTGGCGGCATCGAGAACGACAAGATTCGCCGTGGAGGGTGCCGCGCCAGGTCCGAACGTGCCCAAGCCGGAAACCAGCACGAGCTTGCCATCCGGCGTGAACTTGAGGCGGTTGGCGCCCTTCACTGAAATGGGCACGGTTTGAATGGTCTTTTTGGCGGCGAAGTCAATGATGCTTACCGTGCCGTCCTGCGCGTTGCCGGTCCATATTTCCTTGCCGTCGGGCGAGACGTCAAAGCCCTCGGCGCCGCGGCCGACCGGAACGTTCGTGATTTCCCACGACTTCTGATTCGCGCGCCCCGGAGGTGGTCCGCCCTGCGGCGCACCTGGAGGAGGCGTTGCGCCGGGCGGTGGGCCGAATCCCATGTTTGGCAGCGAAACCAATTCGATGATGCTGACGGTGGCGGAGCTGACGTTCGTAGTCACAATTTTGTCTAAAGTGGGAGCGACCCAAACCATGTGGGTGCGATCCTGGCCGGTGCCCATGACCCAGTCGATTTCTTTGGTCGCAGGGTTGTAACGGCCAATGACCTTGTTGGTCTCTGCAGTGAAATAAAGTTCGCCGCCTGCGAAGTCCGCTCCATGGGCGCCGTGCAACGCGCCAAGATCAATGGGAGGCAGCGCTTTTTGCGCGACCAGATCAACCACCGAAATCATGTGCAGGGAGCTTTGCGCGCCGCCGTAGTTCGTAATGAACGCGAGCTTGCCGTCGGCCGACGCAATGACTTCGTGCGGGTCCTGGCCTGCGGGAGCCTTGGCGATAATTTTCAAGCGCACGGGATCGATGATGTCGAGTTGGGTGCCGTTCTTCTCGAGGACCAGGAGCGCCTTGGAGGGTGTCTGCGCTATGGCAGATAGACCGAAGAGCAAGAATGAACCCAAGCAACCAATCGTTGGTTTGGAAAGCCTGCGAAGTTCCATCATTTCCTCCCTGCTGGTTTTCCCCGGAAGCCAAGCAGAAGTTCCTGTGCACGGTACGCTGTTCTTGCGGTCGACACAACCGATTGTGCCACTCGAGCCGTCAGACGAAAACGGCTGTGCGGACATGGGGCGCAGCATGCTGTGCCCCTACAGCGAAACTGGTCGGTCAGGTGGCGCTGCGGCAGAGAACTCTCATTTGTTACGCTTCACTTCGCTTGATGCACAGACGCGCCTGCACCGATCTCTTTGTTAATCGTCCGAAGTTGTTGAGTAAAGATGTCCACAGCGGCTGCCTCAATCGGAATTCGCAGCGCTACAGACTCAATTTCTCCAAGCGCTTTGCATGCGTTTCCTCTCAGGCGCACATCCACCGCCGCATGACCCGGTGAATCCTTGACGTAAAAGTGCATTCGCGCGCCGCCATCAGCATGCTCCGGATTAAACGTTCCGAGTTCGAAGTACCGGCGATCGGCTGGGTGGGAGGGGAACCCCGTCAAGGCTTCTGCCAGTTTTGAGGGGGCATCGTGAGCAAGATAGATCTCCGCCTGACCGGAGAAGCAGCCGTTCGAGCAACGGAACAATACCTCCAACACATCCTCGTCGAACCAGATGACTTCGAGATGGATCCCGTTCTCCATGCAGGCTCTCGGAAGGTGCGCTCTCGTGATTCCCGAAGTTTACCATCTTGATTTCGAGTTTTACTTGGTGAGACGCGATCAAGCCGGGATGCTCCGCTCAGCATGACAGCCCAACAGTTTATTGCGAGGGGGTGAGGGTGAGGGTGTGTTTGCGGGCTTTGGATTCGGCGGGGGCGGAGAAGGGGCTGAGGATGGGCTTGCCTTCGTACCAGTAGGAAAATTGGTCGGTGTAGTGGGAGCTGGCGGGTTGGCCGGATTCGCCGGCGGGGAGGAGCATGAGGGAGTCGTCCCAGTTGGAGAGGTCGGCGATGAAGCGCATAGAAGGGCCGTGGCGCTTGGTGGCGGCGCGGATGCTGTAGCTGGTGCCGGCTTGGGGCTTGCCGCTGATGCTAAGGAAGGATTTGAGGAGGCCGGAGCGACCGAGAGGATGGAACATGTCAAGGGAATTGAGAGTTTGCCATTGCCAGGCGGAGATGCGGTCGCTGTGGGTTTCTTCGGCGAGCATAGCGACAGCGCGGTCGGCGGCGGCGCTTAAGAGTTCGTCGTAATTTTTGTAGGCGGGCGGGAGCCATTTGGGGGGACGGTCGGTGAGAATTTTTTGGAGGAAGGTAGTGGAGCGCCAGGTGTAGAGGCTGGTGTTTTTGCCGAGGTAGGGCTCGAGGAGGAGGTCGAGAGCGGCGCGGCGGACCATGACGAGGAAAGAGACGAGAGCCGAATCGGCGTCGGCGATGCCGTTCCAGTCTTTGCCTTCGGCGACGAGTTCGCGGGCGGTGGAATTTTTGGGAGGTGCGACCTTCGCGGCGGCGACGAGTTGCTCGGCTAAGAAAAGGTGCGGGTAGCTGTAGGTGTCGGTTTCGACTTTGAGCATGTCGGCGACGTTGAGATTGTTTTTAGGGTCGAGCAGATCGTGGATGCGGGAAGTGCGGTAGGGCTCTTCCCAGCGGTCGGTGAGATAGGGCTTGTAGTTGGGGCCGACGACGCGGGCGTTGGCGGTGACGATGAGGCCGTCTTCGGGATTGAGGGCTTGCGGGAGCTGGTCGAAGGGGAGGTAACCGGTCCATTCGTAGTCGTCGGTGTCACCGGGAACGGGCACTTCGCCGTGGCCTTTTTTGCGAATGGGGATGCGGGCGGCGACGATGTAGCCGATGTTGCCGTCCACGTCGGCGTAAACGGCGTTTTGTGCGGGCCCCCAGACGCGCTTCATGATTTCGCGAAATTGATGCCAATTGTTGGCTTTGCAGAGGCCGCTGTAGGTGTTGCCGAGGCCGCCGGGTTCGAGGGCGGTCCATTTGAGAGCGTAGAACTGGCCGTTTTCTTGGTGGACGATGGGGCCGTGACGGGTGACGGTGACTTTGAAATGCTCGTCGGCCTGGCCCTTGATGTGGATCACTTCGTCGATGAGGTCAGCTTTCTTTTCTGAAGTGCGATCCGTACCCTTCTGAAAATAGAAATCGGGACGGTCTTTGTCGAAGGTTTCGATGTAGAGGTCCTGCACATCAGCGCCGTTGTTGGTGAAGCCCCAAGCGATGCGATCGTTGTGGCCGATGACGATGAGCGGCGCGCCCGGGAGGGTAAAGCCTTTGCAGTTGAGGCCGGGAGCGGTGAGGTGAAGCTCGTACCAGATGGGCGGGATGGAGAGTTCGAGATGGGTGTCGTTGGCGAGGAGGGGTTTGCCGGACATGGTGTAGTCGCCGGAGACAACCCAGTTGTTGGAGCCGAGGCCGGCGCGAATTTCGGATTGAGAGGCTTCGAGGTAGCGGTTGACGGAAAGAGCGAGAGCGGAAGTGAGATCGGCGGAGGTTTGGGATGACACTGAGAGCGTAGTGGAATTCGTGTCGGCGGGATTTGGAGGTGGACTTACGGAAGTTTTGATAACCGTGTCGCCAACCATGTCGTCATCGTCGTCGTCTTCATCGTCCTGGTTGTTGGGATCGACACGGGAGGCTTGCGAGCCGTCGTTGGGATTGTCGGGGTCACCGATGACGAAGCGGTCCATCTCAGCTTCGTCGGAAAAGAGATCTTTGGAGCGATCGGGGCCAACGATTTGCTGGACCTTGGCGCGGTCGAGCTCGCGCTCCCAGGTGCTGGTCAGCGTTTGGTACATGTAGCCGGCAATGACGAGGGAATCGGAGGGTTGCCAAGGCTGGGGTTTGTAGTGGAGGAGAGAGAATTCGAGCGGGAGATTGTTCTGGTGTTGCGAGAGGAAGGCGTTGACGCCGCGAGCGTAGGCTTCGAGGAGAGCGCGGGTGTCTTTGTCGAGCGCGGCGACTTCGCGGTCGGCCACACGGGAGAAACCGAGGGTGCGGAAATTTTCGTCGGTTTTGAGGGCGAGCGGGCCAACGATTTCCGAAAGTTGGCCGCGCGAAGCGCGACGCAGAAGGTCGAGTTGGAAGAGGCGGTCCTGCGCCATGACATAGCCCTGAGCTTCAGCGGCGTCTTCGAGGGAGGAGGCGCGGATGTGCGGGACGCCCCAGTTGTCGCGGTCGACGGTGACGGCCTGGTGGAGGCCGGGGAGGGGAAGCGAGCCGTCGAGTTGCGGAAGAGGGCGGTAGAGGAAATACCAGGAGGTGAGGGCGACGACGATTAATAGGGTGGTGCAGATCCAGATTAGGACGCGGACGACGGTGCGCAAGCAAACTCCACGACGAAGGAAGTAAAGAATCGAGTGTAGTGGAGAGGGGGAGTGCGTGCAACCGGGAACGAGGTGAAGACTTGAAAAAAGGTGCCTTGTTTGGAAGCACGAAACAAACCATGCCGGCGGGCACAAACCGAAGCAAGGGCGCTGCGATTCGTCGAGGCAAGACCGTGGCGCGAAGTTGCGAGCGGCGTGGTGGGCGTCACCGGGTCCCGTGACCCGACGCACTGAATCGGGTCGGCTCTTCGTGGAGCGTGAAGTGTGTGAGTTTTCGACGAGCAAGAGCCCGGCGTCCGGAGCGGCTTTGTTGGGCCGGTTCAGGACCGCGGAGGAGGTGCAAACGTGAGTACTGCAACGATGCAGTCCCGAGTAAGCTTAGGGGCGTTCATTGAGCAGCTGCACGAGACTGAAATGGATTTTGTGGATGCGGCCAAGCAGGCCGAGCAAGAACCCGCGCGGCTGGAGTCGCTGGTCTGCGCAGTTGGCGCAGAGGACGCTTGCACACGCTTTGCGGCGAGCAAGCTGTTGCGCATCATCAGCCACGAGAAGCCGGAACTGATGTATCCACACTTTGATTTTCTAGCGGGTCTGTTGCACAGCAAGAACAGCTTCTTGAAGTGGAATGCGATGATCGCACTGGCGGACTTGGCGGCGGTGGATAAGGAAAAAAAGCTGGATCGCATTCTGGATGTGTACCTGAAGCCGATACGCGGTTCGGCAATGGTGGACGCGGCGAATGCCATTCGTGGCGGGGCGACGATTGCGAAGGCGAAGCCGTACCTGGCGGACAAGATCGCGCGGAAGATTGTGCAGGTGGAACGAGCACATTATGCGAAAGCAGAATGCCGGAACGTGGCGATCGGCCACGCGATCGAGGGGTTGGGGCAGTTCTTTGGCGACATACCGTGCAAGAAGCTGGTGCGGGCGTTCGTTGGGCGGCAGAAGAGGAATGCCAGGGCGACGACGCGACGGAAGGCGGAGATGTTCTGCAAGAAGTGGGGGAGAACGCAGTAAGGCACAGGCTATTTCCCCACGTCCTCGTTGCCCCCGACGGCTCCTTTATCCAGCCGGCTGCGGGGCCGATCAACAGCCCTGAAATAAAGAAGCAGAATCCTCGCCGCGCTCGAAATGACAATCGGAGAGGTGCTGCGTTTCCGAGCACGCGGTCCTGCTCGTTGGCGGGCGCAAATCGGAACGGCGGAATCGGAGCCGGCTGGAAGCCGACGCTACGCAGCTACGCAGTTGTGGCGTTAGAGGGAGCGGATCCAGGATTGGAGCTGGGCGGCCTCGGCGTCGATGAGGGCGGGGTCGTGGAAGGTGTGAGCGAGGACGGAGACGCCTTGCGTGCACGAGAGGACGTGGATGGCGAGAGCGCGGGATGCGGCACCTTTGCCGAGGGCCTGGAATTGAGCTTCCATCCAAGCGAGGGCGTCGGCGAAAAGGACGGTGGATTTTTTGGCGACTGGGCCAGAGTGCTTGTGGAGTTCGGAGCAGAGGGTGCCGACGGGGCAGCCGCTGCGGGCGAGTTCATCACGATTTTTGATTTTGGTCTGGACGAAGGCGCAAAGGCGGTCTTTGGGATCGCCGGCCTGGTTGAATTGCTCGAGCAGCTTGCGGAAGCGGGAGATGCGGACATCCAGGACGGCGCCGTTCAGTTCGTCTTTCGTCTTGAAGTAGTAGTAGACGTTGCCGAGAGGGACGCGAGCTTCTTTAGCGATGTCGGCGAGGGCGGTCTGGGCGAAGCCGTGGCGGTAGGTGGTTTTTTCGGCGGCTTGCAAGAGGCGGGAGCGCTGGTCTGCTTTCGTTTGGAGCATTGCGGCGTCCTATAGTCAGTTGACTGACTCTATGATATAGAAGGGGCGGGGATAGGGTCAAGGGCGCGGCCGTTGTCAGGCAGCAGACTAACTTAGCTGAGGTGGGTGAACTATGAGGACGAGCGAGGGAACGGCGGCTGTCGCGATCGGGCGGAGGGGAGTCAATAAATGGGTCTTCTTGGGAACCGCGGTGCTCGGTTTTGCCGCGGGATCGCTGCTTACGGTGCGGCTGATGGAGTTACACCGGGTGCGAGCGGATAGCAACCGGGTGTTCGAGTTGATGGTGTATCACACCATGCCGGGCAAAGTGCCGGCGCTGGAAGCGGTGTTTCGTGACGTCGCAAAGCTGCAAGCGAAGTACGGCATTGATGTTGTCGGGTATTGGGTACCGAATGATGATCCGGCCTGGGAGAACACGTTTATTTATTTGGTGGCGCAGCCCACCCTGGAGCAAGCGAAGAAGAATTGGGCGGCGATGCACGCGGACCCGACGTTTCCGCAGTACCGGAAGGAAGCCGCGCAGTTTATAGAAAAGACAGAGAACGGGTACAACGTCGACGAGGTGTACATGCGGCCGACGGATTTTTCGGCGCTGAGGTAGGGCGATGAAGAATTTCCGTTGGGCGATTGCGCTCCGGAACTGTGGGCTGGTGTGTTCGCTTTTCTTTGCGCCCCGGATTGCTGCCGCTCCGGAGCATGCTTGGGTTGCGACATGGACCGCGAGCCCGCAGGCCTCCGCGCCCGATCCGCAGGAGCCGCTGCTCAATATCGAAGACCAGACCGTGCGGGAGCGCGTGCGCGTGTCGCTCGGAGGAGCGCAGATACGGATTCGGCTTTCGAATGAGTATGGAGCGACGCCACTTTTGGTTGGGGCGGTTACGGTGGCAGTGCCGAGCGATGCGGCGAGCGTAAGGTCCGGGTCGGTGCAGGCGGTGACTTTTGGCGGGAGCAAGTCGGTGACGATTCCGGCAGGCGCGCCAGTGTTGAGTGATCCGGTAGCGTTTCGGGTGGCTTACGGAGCAGAGATCAGCATCAGCATGTACTTCCCGAAGCGGGTGGCAACTCCCACGGCGCATTGGCTGGCGCTGAAACGCGCGGTGGTTTCGCAGCAGGGCGACCATACGCGCGACGAGAAGATCGAAGGCGGGGAGGTGAGCGAGTCAGCCATTTTGCTAAGCGCGGTGCTGGTGCCGGCGCAGGCGTCGCATGGGGTGGTGGTGGCGTTTGGAGACTCGGTGACAGACGGGGACCGGTCGACGGTGGACGCGGACCGCAATTGGCCGAACGACTTGGTGCGGCGCTTCGGAGGGAAGGGTGGAAGGCCAGAGGTAGCGGTGGTGAATGAAGGGATCGCCGGGAACCGGCTGTTGAGCGACTGTTTTCTTGTGAACGTCGGCTGCTTCGGCGTGAGTGCGCTGGCGCGCTTTGAAAGGGATGCGCTGGCCGTGCCGGGCGTGACGCACATTGTTTTGCTTGAAGGGGTGAACGATATTGGCTTCCCGGGAGCAAAGCTGGGCGAGGAATATCTCGCTGCACCGGGAGACGGGCGGAGTGCGGAGGAGTTGATTGGCGCGTACCAGCAATTGATTGCGCAGGCGCACGTGCGCGGAGTGAAGGTGATTGGGGCGACGATCACGCCGTTTGAGGGCGTAGATGTTCCGGGCTACTGGTCGGAAGCGAAAGAAGCGACGCGCCAGGCGGTGAATAAATGGATCCGGACGAGTGGAGCGTTTGACGGAGTGATTGATTTCGACGCGGTGGTGCGGGATCCGGAACGTCCGAGCCGGTTGTTGGCGAAGTTTGCGTCAAAAGACCATCTGCATCCGAACGATGAGGGTTATCAGGCGATGGCCGAGGCGATTGACTTGGGGCTTTTCAAGTAGTTTGCGGGCTATTCGCGCGGAAAAGCGTGGGCGGATCCTAGATGATTCTGCCCAGTTCGGTGCGGAAGCGGTGCTTGCTTTCGTCGATTTCGAGGCGATCCTTGAGGACGAGTTTGGCTTCCTCGACGGCGGCGCGTAGTTCGGGATGCCGGTCCTCTTGAACTGCCTTCATTGCGGCGCTGGCTAATTGCTGGAGGCAAGTCTCCAATTCCGTGATGCGCTTGACGACTTCGGGTGCGGAGGTCTGTGCCCGGACGTAGGTGTCGAGGGCAACCTCGCCTTCGAGTTTTTCCTCGTACTGGCTGATCGTGGTCGCGCCGTCATTGACCGGATGGCTGACGTTTGGGAACACACCACCGAATTCGTTTTGGTTTGCCATGCGTGGATTATAGCGCAGGAACATGTCGGTACGATGTATCCTGCGTAGTGGCACGTTCGCCACAACTTCGCTGTCTCAACCTCCTGCGAGGACACCGCTGCCACGAGACGCGCTGAAAAGGATACGGCGGTGAGACGAGCACAAACCTATCCCTTACGGCTGCCGCGGTCGTTGAGACGGCGGTAGAACTACAGAGTAAGGAAGATGGCACGAGCGTCAACCAGTGCGTGGCCACGGCGGTAGCAGAAAAGCTTTCGGCTCTGTAAGCGGCAGAGTTTTTTGCGAGCCGCAGGCGCGGGCGGATTCAGGGCGTTTGACAAGCTAATGAAGGGGCGCCGGGGAGCGCCGCCGCGCGAGGGGGATGAAGCAGTCGGCATTACGGTCGACGGCACAGAGGTCACGGTACACGATTTCCTGGCGGCCTTGCCAGAAGTGCGAAGACGTCTCTTTAAGGAGCGCTACAAGGGAGTTGACTCTCGGCGAACGACATCGCGCCGGTGGTCCGACAATCGGGAAAATTGAAGCGACGGCCCGTTCGGGGCTATGCGACATCATAAAATCGGGAGCGGTACGGGTGAAAGCTCGTTGGGGTGGGGCTCTAGTCGGGTGCGTCATTCTTCTAGCGGTCGGTGCTGTCGTGCTAACCGATCGTTGTTACGTTGAGGAGCACAGATTGTTGGTCGTCGGCGGTTTTCTCTTTTGGTTTGTCGCTTTTGTTTTCTCCCCCAAAGTAGTTCGCGTGATCCTTGTAGTGGCTGTGTTTGGCGTTTGCCTTTTCTACCAACGCTCTGAATTTGCTCCGTCGGCCGAAGCTGGCGCGATAGCGACGCTCCGAAGGTTAGCAGTGTCCGCAGCTAGTTTCAGACAACGTCATCCTACTGAGGGATATCCTTCGACCATTCCTATCGGCGAGCCGAGTTGCCGCGCTCGCGGTGTATACGAATTTCGATACAACCGGGATCCGTCATCTTCATCGGGTGCTGCCGACCGCTTTACTTTGACCGCAACGCCCGTCCACGGTCCAACGCCTCGAGGCTTGCGGAGCTTCGCTCTGACCGAGGACGGTCACATCTACGCAACAAGCCCGAATCCAGAACGACCCGCAGGTCGCACCGACCAACTGCTTCAATAATCGGCGGCGGAATCCACTTTGCGGGCTGTGATAATCTTGCTGGATACGACTATGAGTATGTACAAAGCCGTGGCGCGGGTGCCGGATTTTCCTGCGATGGAGCGGGAGATTCTGGCGTTTTGGCGCGAGAAGCGGATCTTTCAGAAGCTGCGCGAGAAGAACAAGGGCAGGCGGCACTTTTCCTTCCTGGACGGGCCTATTACGGCGAACAATCCGATGGGCGTGCACCATGCGTGGGGGCGGACGCTGAAGGACATGTATCAGCGGTATAACGCCATGCGCGGGTGCGAGCTGCGCTATCAGAACGGTTTTGATTGCCAGGGGCTGTGGGTGGAAGTGGAAGTTGAAAAGAGCATGGGGCTCAAGACCAAGCGGGAAATTCGCGACTTTGGGATTGAGAAGTTTGTGCGGGCGTGCAAGGAGCGCGTGCTGACGTATGCGGCGCGGCAGACGGAGCAGTCCATCCGGCTGGGATATTGGTGCGATTGGGATGATCCGAAAGTTTTGATTGCGTTGCGGGACGCGCTGGCGGATGGGGATCGCGTGGTGACGGTGACGCTGCCGAGCGGGAAGGTGGAGACGGCACGGGCCAGCGAGATTGTGCGGAAGCTGGGCAGCGCGGAGTACGGCGGAAGCTATTTTACGTTTTCGGATGAGAACAACTACACCATCTGGTCGTTTTTGAAGAAATGCCACAGCGAAGGATTCATTTATCGCGGGCACGATGTGATGCCGTGGTGCGGGCGGTGCGGGACGGGGCTGTCGCAGATGGAAGTGGCGGAAGGACGGCGGATTACGACGCACACGTCGGTCTTTGTGCGCTTTCCGCTGACGGATGCGAAAGGCGCGCCACAGAAGACGGCGTTGCTAGTGTGGACGACGACGCCGTGGACGCTGACGTCGAACGTGGCAGTGGCGGTGAATCCGGAAATGACCTATCTGAAGGTCAAGCATGGGGACTGGTTTTATTACGTGGCGAAAGGGAATTTCGAAAAGGACCGCGTGCAGGATTTGCAGGTGGAAGGGAAGCACGAGACGCACAAGCTGCCGTCGATTCGGACGATTTTAAAGGGAAGCGGCGGAGTTGAAGTGGTGGAGGAGTTGCCCGGGAAGGATTTGCTGGGGCTTACGTATACGGGGCCGTTTGATGAGTTGCCGGCGCAGCAGACGCCGGGTGGCGTGTTTCCTTACGGCGAGACGGGCGGCGGGAAGAGTGCGGCGGAAGCGCATCGCGTGATTGCGTGGAAAGAGATCAGCGAGGCGGAAGGCACCGGATTAGTGCACATTGCGCCGGGATGCGGCGCGGAAGACCAGGAGTTGGGCAAAGAGAACGGCTTGCCGTTCATTGCGCCGCTCGATGACAGCTCGACGTTCATGGAGGGATTTGGCCCGTTCGTGAAGCGCGGCGCGGCGGAAGTGGCGGACGACATTGTCGGAGAGCTGAAGGCGAAGGGGCTGCTGGTGGCGCGGGAAAAGTATCCGCACGTGTATCCGCACTGCTGGCGTTGCAAAGAGGAGTTGGTGTTCCGGCCGGTGGATGAGTGGTTCATTCGCATGGATTGGCGCGACAGGATTCAGCGCGTGGTACCGACGATCAAGTGGATTCCGCCGGATGGCGAGGCGCGCGAGCAAGATTGGCTGCGCAACATGACGGACTGGATGATTTCGAAGAAAAGATTTTGGGGCTTGGCGCTGCCGATTTGGGTATGCGAGGCGTGCAGCGATTTTCAAGTGATTGGCAGCAGGGAAGAGTTGCAAGAGAGGGCGGTCGCGGGCTGGGATGTGTTTGAAGGGAATTCGCCGCACCGGCCTTACATTGATGCGGTGAAGATTCGTTGCGAGAAGTGCGGCGGGCTGGCGACGCGGATTGAGGATGTGGGGAATCCGTGGCTGGATGCGGGAATTGTGCCGTTCAGCACGATGCGATATGCGACGGATCACGCGTATTGGGAGAAGTGGTTCCCGGCGGATTTGGTGCTGGAGAGTTTTCCGGGGCAGTTCCGGAATTGGTTTTATTCGATGCTGGCGATGAGCGCGATGCTCGCGGATACGGCGCCGTTCAAGGCGCTGCTGGGCCACGCTCTGGTGCGCGACGCGCGCGGTGACGAGATGCACAAGTCGAAGGGGAACGCGATTGCGTTTGATGAGGCCGCGGAAGCGCTGGGCGCGGAAGTGATGCGGTACATCTACACCGAGCAGAAGACAGCGCAGAATTTGAATTTTCCCGACTTGCATCCGACGGGAAATGCGGCGCAGACGATTGACGGGGAGGCGCGGCGGAAGCTGCTGACGTTTTGGAACTGCTACAGCTTTTTTGTCATGTATGCGGGC
>Ga0335079_10000162_pt1 | contig 77881 bp, 85 predicted proteins | sample Lox_Sample_33_FD_206719 | JGI IMG/M metagenome (GOLD analysis project Ga0335079, IMG submission 206719) | Soil microbial communities from Loxahatchee National Wildlife Refuge, Florida, United States - Lox_Sample_3.3 | ecosystem: Environmental > Terrestrial > Soil > Wetlands | place: USA...
CAACGCGTGGAGCGTCTATCCAATTGATGTAGTGATTCTCGACTTCCGTGAATTTCCAGAAATTCTGCCACAACGAATACCAATGTTGCATCATGGATTGCCTATCTGACATGCCGAATGCCTGAATCGGCACGTTGCTGAGCGTTCGCAGAATGGTTTCAGAAGAGACGTCATGGAAAATACCGCAGGAACAGATTACCAGAGGAAGAACTCCTTTGTAAAAGAAACAATGCATGCCCGCGCGGTCTTACGCGGCCTGCCATCTCATTTTTCCTTCACGATAGCACGGTAGCACTCCTCGTTTCGCACATTTTCCAGGTCCGGGTCCTGCTTCAGGTGCCCCCAGTTGCTGTAGCCGTGATCGATGGCCTTCTGCAGCCAGGAACAGGACGCCCTGTCGTTCTTTTGCAGGGAATAGAGGCAGGCCATGTTGTAGTATCCCCTGCTGTCGGCAGGATCGAGTTCCACAGCCTTCTGGAAATCATCCCTCGCGGCATCGAACCTGCGGTCGGCCATGAGGGCAGCGCCGCGGTTCCGGTAGGGTTCGGCGTTCTTCGGATTGAGCCGGATGGCCCTGCTGAAATCTCCAATAGCGGATTCGGTCCAGCCCTTCCCCAGATAGGCAGCTCCCCGATCGTTATACGTCTCTTCCTCATTGGGATTGAGCCCAAGGGCCTTGCTGAAGTCAGCGATAGCGAGGTCGGACTGACCTGTCTCGATATAAGCGATGCCCCGGTTGCGATAGACGGTGCTATTCTTCCCGCCGGCGCCGCCCTCGATCTGCTTCGTGCAAATCACGATGGCATCGCGGAACTTGCCCTCTTTCACGGCATCAGCACACCGGTCCGTGTCCGCCCGGACGGATCCCCCAATTATGACGATGGCCAGCAATACCACGAATATAATGGATCCCTTTCTCATATGATCTCCTTGTGTTATCCCACCACAGAGACAGCGTCTCTGGTCGTCCTCCGTCCTATCTCAGTCCCTCAAGGCCTCCCTGAACTGCTTCGCCAGTGCCTGTGCCTTGTCTTCGCCAACGAACAGACCCACCATCCTCTCAATTTTGATGCAGGCTTGTTTCAACGAAGCGGCATCCTTGTGTTCCTCGTCCAGGATGGCATACACCCGGTTGAGGAGCATATCGCTCGCGGTGGTGTCAAGAACATCTTGGACGACCTGTTTCAGTTCAGCCGGTCGCGCCGTCTTCGTAACCATGCGTCACAGCCCTCCTGTCCGAAGGTCATAGATCACTTTTGCTCTTCACATACTTATAGATATCGAGCACGGAAAAAGTCGCAACTGCTGCCGTCACCGCGCAGGCTGATCTGAACAACTGGATCGGAATGCCGGCAATGGGCTGAATGATCAATCCGCCAAAGAGCGCGTAACAGACAAAGGCGGCTGCAGTCGTGCCGCAAGCCGAAGGCAAGGCTGGTCACGGTGCCGATATCAACAGGCAGCCCGTAGTGCTCGGCCAGAAAGGAGTGTTGAGTGAACATCCCTCAAAAAGGCATATCCGTTCGCACGTGTCGAACCTGTACCATGGGGTATACGGGGACAAGGGAAGCTACCGGTATTCCGAGCTCGAGGATAAATGAAAGAAGCCAGACGACGTGCCTGGCCTTTTCCGGTGGCGCGAGTTATGACGAGAGTCGGGCCGGCATCTTCACCGCCTGTTGACAACCCTGTGCATGGAGAGCGCGCTCACAGGAGACCCGCGATCGAAGCGCGCGCAAAATTGAGCAAGCCAGCCGGGTACACACCGATGAAGATCACCGCGGTGGCCGAGACCGCGAGTGCGAGGGCCAGGGAAGGCGAGGTGGTCAGTTGGACGACGCCCTTCGGCTCGCTCATGTACATGACCATGATGACCCTGAGATAGAAATAGGCGCTGATGGCCGAGAAGATGACGCCGGCGACTGCCAACCAGACAAGCCCGGCCTGGACCGCTGATTTGAAGATGTAGAACTTGCCCATGAAGCCGGCCAGGGGCGGGATGCCCGTGAGCGAGAACATGAAAATGAGCATGAGGAATGCGGCAGTACGGTTGGTCTTGCCCAGGCCGGCAAAATCCGCGATCTCCTCTCCCCGCTCTCCCGCCTTCCGGAGCATGATCACCACGCCGAAGGCGCCCATGTTCATGACCGCGTAAATACAGACGTAGAGCATAACGCTTGCCGCGCCCTCGGGCCCCCCGGCGGCAAGACCGACCAGCGCGTACCCGGCGTGGGCGATGGAGGAATAGGCCAGCATGCGCTTGATGTTGGTCTGGGTGAGGGCCATGATGTTTCCGACGGCCATGGTGAGCACGGCGATTCCCGACAGGATTGCCGTGGAATGCTCGTGCAGCGGGGCGAGCGAATAGAGAAAGACCCTGAGCAGAACGGCAAAGCCCGCGACCTTGGGGCCGGCGGACATGAAGGCCGTGACCGAAGTCGGCGCCCCCTCGTAAACGTCGGGCACCCACATATGGAACGGAACGGCGGCTACCTTGAACCCGAAGCTCACGACCAGCATGATCATGGCCAGGTAAAGGATCGGGTTGGCCTGATCGGCCGTGCGCAGGAACGCAAGGATGCCGGTGAGGTTCGTCGTCCCCGCAAGCCCGTAGAGCAATGACATGCCGTACAACATGATCCCCGACGAGAAAGCGCCGAGGACGAGATACTTGATGGCAGCTTCATTGGACCGGTTGTCGCCCCGCATGAATCCGGCGAGAATGTAGATCGAGAGGGCCATGAGTTCGAGGCCGAGGTAGAGCGTAATGAGGTCGCCGGCCGATGCCATGAGCATCATCCCGGTCGTGGCGAACAGCATCAGGGCATAGTATTCACCGCGGCGGATGTCCTCGATCTTCAGATAGCTGATCGAAACGAGGATGCCAAGGCCGCATGCCATATAGAACACGAACTTGAAAAAGGTGGAGAACGGATCGAGCAGGAACGTGCCCCCGAAAAAGCTGGCCGTCAGGACGCCTGAATTCACAACCATGAGCTTATAGGTTGCCGCGGCGGCGATCCCGATGCCTGCCAGGCTCAGCCAGCCGAGAAATTCCTTGCTGGCCTTATCGATGAAGAAGTCGAGGACCAGGACCATGAGTGCCACCGTGAGAACGATGATCTCGGGGTAGATGGGTATGATGGATTGCAGAAATTCCTGGAACGTGCTGGGCATGATGACTCCTTGAGAATCGTTAAATTGCAAAATGAAGAATGAATGTTGAGAACTTATACATTCCCTGGTTCATTCTGCACTCTTTCCTCTTTACTGTTCACTTTTTATTGCGCCGACGGTACGGCTTCGCTCACCGTCGGGGCTGCTGCAGGCGCCGTCTGGACCTTGGCATTCACGTGCTGGATCAGGTTGGATACCGAAGCGTGCATGACGTTGAAGGCCATGTTGGGGTACAGTCCGATGGCGAACACCAGCACCACGAGCGGCAGGGCAGCCGCTACCTCTCTCCTGTTCATGTCGGCGAGATGCTCGTTGTGCGGATTCGTGATCTTGCCGAATGCGACCCGCTGGTAGAGCCAGAGCATGTATCCCGCGCCCAGAATGATCCCCAGGGATGCGATCACCGCATAGGGCTTGTAATGCAGGAACGCTCCCAGCAGGATGGTGAATTCCCCGATGAACCCGTTCGTCCCCGGCAGCCCGATGGAAGACAGCGTGACGATCAGGAGGAACGTGGCATAGACCGGCACCCGTGCGGCGATCCCGCCGTAATCGGCGATCAACCGTGTATGGGTCCGCTCGTAGATCACTCCCACGGCAAGGAAGAGCGCTCCGGTCGAGACGCCGTGGTTCAGCATCTGCAGGATCCCGCCTTCCAACCCCTGGATGTTCAACGCGAAGATGCCGAGGGTGACGAAGCCCATGTGGCTGACGCTCGAGTAGGCGATCAGTTTTTTGAAGTCCGTCTGGGCAAAGGCCATGTACGCCCCGTAGATGATGCCGATCACGGACAGGACCATGATGGCCGGCGTCCAGGAGATGGCCGCATCCGGGAAGAACGGCAGCGAGAACCTGAGGAAACCGTAGGCGCCCATCTTGATCAGGACCCCGGCAAGGATGATGCTGCCGGCCGTGGGCGCTTCCACGTGCGCGTCAGGCAGCCAGGTATGGACCGGGAACATGGGAACCTTGACCGCGAAGGCCGCGAAGAAGGCCGCGAACGCCACCATCTGGAAGGTGTAGCTGAACTTGTGGTTCATGATGGCGAGCACGTCGAAGGTATTGCCGGCGGCGAAATAGACCGCGATGATCGCGATCAGCATGAGCACGCTGCCGACCAGGGTATAGAGGAAGAACTTGATCGCCGCGTACAGCCGGTTCGGGCCGCCCCAGACGCCGATCAGGAGATACATTGGGATCAGCATGGCCTCCCAGAAGATATAAAACAGGAAGAGGTCCATCGCGGCGAAGACCCCGATCATGGCTGCCTCGAGGACCAGCATGGCGACCATGAACTCGCGGACGCGGTCCTGGATGGCGGTCCAGGAAACCATGATCGATATCACCGTGAGCAGGGCCGTCAGCGCCACGAACAGGACACTGATGCCGTCCACGCCGAGCTTGTAATAGATATTCCAGGTGCCGATCCACTCCTGGCTCTCCGCGAACTGCATCGTCGCCGACCCCGTGTTGAAGTTGGCCAGCAGCGGGATACAGAGCACCAGCTCCGCGAGGGCAAAGACGACGGCGATCCTGCGGGCGGCATCGGCGTTCCTGATGAACAGCAGGATGAACGCTCCCGCTACGGGCAGGAAGATCATCAAGGTCAGGAGGTGCGTGGAAACAATATCGAGCATGGATTTACTCCTCTGGGGTCCGGGTTCAGTCTTGGGAGCTCAGCGTTTTCACCTGAGCCGTCTCCCGTGAACGGTGAACTGTTTATTTCAATACATAGTAGAGCCCGACGAGCACGACCAGCCCCAGGCCCATGGTGAAGGCGTACTGCTGCACAAAGCCCGTCTGGAGTTTCCTGCCGCGCTCGCTGGTTCTGCCAATGGCAGCAGCGAGCCCGTTGATGAACCCGTCGATGATCTTCACGTCGCCGAAGCTGTGCAGGAACTTCGCGAGCTTGTGTACGAGGCCGTCGACAAAGATGGCATTGTAGACCTCATCCACCTTGTACTTGTTCAGCAGCAGGGTGTAGGTGCCCTTGAACTTTTCCGCGATCCGGTCCGGGATGGCCGTGTTCCTGACGTAGAACGAGTAGGCCATCCTGATGCCTGACAGCGCCACGAGCACGGAGAAGATCATGAGGCCCAGTTCCAGTCCATGGCTTCCGGCCTCAGCATGCTCCGCGTGCGGAAAGACTGGCGCCAGAAACTCTGCGAACCAGTTCGCGTGCGGGATGATGGCTCCGGGAATGCCGACGAGGCCGATGGTAATGGAGAAAAAGGCCAGGATCATGAGCGGTACGGTCATCACGCGGGGAGATTCATGCACATGGTGCTCCACGTCATGGTCCATGCGGGACCGGCCCCAGAAGGTCAGATAGATCAGGCGGAACGAGTAGAAGGCGGTCATGAACGCGCCGGCCACTCCGAGGATCCAGAGGAACCGACCGAGCTCAGACGCGTTATAGGCGCTCCAGAGGATCTCGTCCTTGCTGAAGAACCCGGCAAAGGGAAAGATGCCGGCCAGCGCCAGGGAACCGATGAAGAATACGGCGTGGGTTATCTTGATCTTGGACTTGAGCGCTCCCATTTTACGCATGTCCTGCTCGCCCGAGAGCGCATGGATGACGCTGCCCGAGGCAAGGAACAACAGGCCCTTGAAGAAAGCGTGCGTGGTCAGATGGAAGATTCCGGCCGAGAAAGCGCCGACGCCGAGACCGAGGAACATGTAGCCGAGCTGGCTGATCGTTGAATAGGCGATCACGCGCTTGATGTCGTTCTGCACCAGGCCGATGGTCGCGGCAAAGACTGCGGTGAGGCCGCCGACGATCGCGACGGTGTTCATTGCGGCTTCCGAGAGCGAGAAGATCGGCGCGCACCGGGCAACCATGAACACGCCGGCCGTCACCATCGTTGCAGCATGGATCAAGGCGCTGACCGGGGTCGGACCTTCCATGGCGTCCGGCAGCCAGACATAGAGCGGCAGCTGGGCCGATTTGCCGGTTGCACCCAGGAACAGGAGCAGCGCGATGAGCGTGATCACGCTGATCTCGCCGCCAAAGAGCGAGTAGGTTACGTTCGCCGCGGGAGTCGTGACCGCCTTGAACACTTCCGTGAACTGCAGGGACCCGAAAGTGACGAAAATGAGCAGCATGCCGAGCACGAAGCCGAAATCACCGACGCGGTTCACGACGAAGGCCTTCACGCCCGCGTCCGAGGCGGACTTCTTCTCGTACCAGAAACCGATCAGGAGATAGGAGCAGAGGCCGACCCCTTCCCAGCCGACGAACATAAGCAGGAAGTTGTTGGCCATGACCAGGACGAGCATGAAGAACGTGAAGAGCGCGAGATACGCGAAGAACCGGGGGTAGCCCTTGTCGCCGTGCATATAGCCGACAGAGTAGATATGGATGAGCGAGCTGAGCGTGGTCACGACCATGAGCATGACCGCCGTCAGCTGATCGACCTGGAGCCCGACGTTCACCTGGAGCGACCCGAGGGAGATCCAGGAGTACAGGTTCTCGTTGATGATCGTCCCGCCGAGCACGTCCAGGAACGCACTCACGGAGAGGAGGAATGCCGCGACCACGCCCGCGATCGGGAAGTAGGCGGCCCTCTCCTTCAGGTATTTACCGAACAGTCCTGCGATCAGGAAGCCGGTGAACGGCAGCAGCGGAATCAATGCGTATTTGAGCATAATCACCTCGTTGCGGTTTCGTCCGGATTAACGAGTACGTTCACAGGCGTCTCTCGTGGAGCACGCGGAGGGCGCAGAGTTAGAACCGAATCTCAAATGTCTTTTACGGCGATTCTCTCTGCGGGCTCTCCGCCTCTGCGAGAAATATTCCCGCCTTGTTGAAAAAAATGTGCCCGGAAATCTGTGCTTATCCGGCAGGGGCCGCCGCTGATCCGGGGTTCCCCCCTCAGCCTTTCAGGATGTTGAACTCGTCCGCATACACGCTGCCGCGGTTCCTGGCGAGCAGGATGATGATCGCCAGTGCGACGGCGGCTTCGGCAGCGGCCACCGTGATCACGAAGATCACGAAGATCTGGCCCGTGAGCGACTGCAGATAGTGCGAAAAGGCGACCAGGTTGATATTCGCGGCGTTCAGCATCAGCTCGATGGACATGAGGATGATGAATACGTTCCGGCGCGAGAGAACTCCGACCACGCCGATGGTGAACAGTGCCGCGCTCAGCATCACATACCAGGACAGGGGGATCATGTTTCCTCCGTGAAAAATAAGATACCGATGCCAGACGCCCGGAAGACAGCCGGATCAAAACAACGGACCGCGGACAGCGATTGTTGCGCTGTCGTCTCTCAGCTTTTGTCTGTTTTTTTCGCCAGCATCACCGCACCGACGAGCCCCACGAGCAGGATGACGGATGCGATCTCGAACGGGATCAGGTACCTGCTGTACAGAACCTGGCCCAGTTCCTTGATCCCGACGCCGGTCCGCATGGTCTGTTCCGCCGTCCGGGGGAAGGAGCCTCGCGAAACCAGGAGAACGATCTCGCCCGCGATCAGCAGGCCAAATGCGGCGACCCAGGGCCAGAACTTGTTCGCCCGGACCGTCTGTTGCTCCTGGTCCACATTCAGCAGCATCACGACAAAAAGATAGAGGATCAGGATGGCGCCCGCGTAGACGATGAGCTGCACCGCGGCCAGGAACTCCGCGTTTAAAAGCACGAACAGCCCGGCAATATGGAAGAACAGGAGCAGCATGAACATCACGCTGTGAATGGGGTTCCTCCGGCTGATCATGAGGACCGCGGATACGACGATGACCGCCGCGAAATACAGGAAGATCAACTTGTTTATCATGGTTTTTTAACCGCCTTCCCCCCCAGGTACCGGTCGCCCACCTCGACCAGGCGATCCTTCGTATAGAAGGCGTCCTTTCGCTGGTAGCAGGCGAGTTCGAATTCGGGAGTCATCAGGATCGCGGAGACCGGACACGCATCGATGCAGAAGCCGCAGAACACGCACCGGAGCAGGTCAAGTTCATAGGAGTTGACGAGTTTTTCGTGCTCATGGCCCTCCGAGGTCACGACCTTGATGCACTGCGACGGGCAGACGGCCTCGCACAATCCGCAGCCGATGCATCGCTCCTTCTCACCCGTATCGTCCCGCCTCATGGCGTGAAGCCCCCGGGAACCGGGGATCGCCTTGCGCTTGAACGTCGGGTACTGGCGGGTCATCGCATATTGTTTCATGTTTTTCTGACGGGTGAGCATGGTATGGAGCGTCAGCCACATGCCTTCGGCAATCTCGATCAGGAAGATCGTTCTGAGAATCTTCTTCACTTTACTCATCGTCGAAACTCCTTAAATCCGTCAGGGGTAAGGCGTGAGGAGCACGGGGGAACGTTCGTCCCTTCCGGGCTCATAGCTATGCTACAGCCATCCCGCCTGTTTCATAAACGCTGCTACGAGCAGCGTGCCGAGCGAAAGGGGCAGCAGAAACTTCCACGAAATCGCCATCAGATGGTCGTACCGGTACCGGGGAAGCGTGGCCCTGATCCACATATAAAAAAATATGAAGAAATACAGCTTGGCCAGGAGCCAGAGCGTTGGCGGGATCACCCGCAGCACACTGTTGAACCACCGGATCGACGTGATATCGCCAAGCCAGTGCGGGAAGATCTGGACCGGCTGCCAGCCGCCGAGGAACATGATGCTCGCCAGCAGCGACACGACCATCATGTTGATATACTCCGCCATGTAGAACATGCCGAAGCGAATGCCGCTGTATTCCGTAAAATATCCGGCGACCAGCTCGCTTTCCGCCTCGGGCAGATCGAAGGGTACGCGGTTCGTTTCGGCGATCGCCGAAACCATATAAAGAAAGAAGACGACCGGGCCGACGGGCAGCGCCGCGACGAACCACCGCTGCTGCTGGGCGTTCACAATGTCCGACAGGTTCAACGAACCCGCCATGAGCGCCACAACCACGATGGCGAAGGACATGGGGATCTCGTAGCTGATCATCTGGGCGGCGGACCGGAAGCCGCCCATGAGCGAATATTTATTGTTCGAGGCCCAGCCCCCCATGATCACGCCGTACGTGCCGACGCTCGAGAGCGCGAGGACGTACAGGACGCCGATATTCAGGTTCGACACCCAGAGCGGTACCTTGTGCGACAGCACACCGAAGAAATCCGTGCTCGGCCCGAACGGAATGGCTACGAAGGCGCCGAACGCCGTGCAGAGCATGATGATGGGAGCGATGCTGAAGATCCACGCGTCGGCCCTCGCCGGGATAATGTCCTCTTTCATGATGAACTTCACGGCATCGGCCACGGGCTGCAGAATCCCGTGCCAGCCCGTGCGCATCGGGCCCAGGCGGCCCTGCATGTGCGCCAGGACCTTGCGCTCCATCAATTGAAGGTACATGGCGTTGGCCAGGATGAAGGCCAGCATTACCGCGACGGGGATGACGATGGTATAGACGAGGTTCAGTATCAGATGCATATCGGGCATAGTCTGCTCCTATACTTCGATCTTGATGTGCCGTATCGTCCCTATTTCCTTCGAGCGGGTGATGGACATGCCGGACGAGAACAGCAGCCGCTCCGCGGTCAGTACGTCCTGCTGCATGATCGAATCGGACGAAAGGGAAAGATCCGTGTCCGTCCCGGCCAGCGGCGATTTCTCGGCCGGCCAGCATGAGCCGATTGCCAGATCCGCATAGAACGGAACCTGGGCCCGGATCTCCTTCAGGATATCCCGTGCCGAAGCATACTCGAGGGACTCGCCCATCTTCTTCGCGACCTCCCCGATGATCTCCCAGTCCGGCCGTGACTCTCCCACCGGCTCCTCCGCCCGGTTGAGCTGCTGGAGCCTGCGCTCGAGGTTTGTGAAGGTGCCGCTCTTCTCGGCGCTGCTTGCCGCGGGAAGCACGACACTGGCGATCCTTGCCGTTTCGCTCATGAAGATGTCCTGCACGACGAGAAATTCCAGCTTCGACAGAACCCCCCGGAGCTTCGGATCGCTGCCGACCGGATCGTCTCCCATGATGTACAGTGCGGAGATCTTGCCTGACGCGATGCCGGCGAGCATGTCGACGGCGTTCATCCCCGGCTTCTCCGCCTTGCGGTAGCCGGGCTTGAAATCGGGGAGAACTCCCATGTCGAGGGCCCCCTGGAAGTTGCTCCGCCTGACGATCGGATAGTAGGTGACGTTCTTGAGCCGTGCGCCGAGTTCCTTGATCTGCCTGAAGGCGACATCGGAGAGCTTCGCGGGAACGATGATGGCTACGGACTTGGCGGCGTTCAGGAGTTCCGCCGCCTGCTTCAGAGCCGCCCCGTCCGCCGGGGAGGAGACCGCCTTCAGCAGGCTGTCGATCGCCCCTTCCGTCTTCTGCTCGATCACGACCGTTGCGATCCTGTTGAACTTGTTGAACTCGTCGTTCACCAGGATCACCTTGCGACCCCGCTTATTGACGGCGCGGACGATCTCGATGCCGGTCAGTGGATTGAGCTCGCCCACATTCTTGTCGAGCACCAGAATGGCCTCATGGTCTCCCATCTTGCTCAAGTCGCCTGAGAAGAAGGCCGAATCAAGGCCCTTCGGCACCTTCAGCCGGGCCAGCATATCGATGTTGCCGGTACCGATTGTGCCCCGCATGAACTTCTGGAAGACATAGCTGTCCTCGTTGGTGGTCCGGACCGATCCAAGGCCTCCGATGCTGTCCGCGCCCCTCTTGTTCTTGATCACCTTCAGGTTCGTGGCCACCACCGACAGTGCCTCTTCCCAGGTGCAGTCCACGAGTTTGTCCCCGATACGCATCTTGGGCGTCGTGAGACGCTCTTCGCTGTGCGTGGCGTCCCAGCCGAACCGGCCCTTGACGCAGAGGTAGTTGTTCTTCGCCGGTCCGACGCGCATGGTCCTGCCGTCCCTGGCCTCATAGCTGATCGCGCAGCCGCAGCCGCAGTAGTTGCATACCGAGGAGGCCGCTTCGAGGTTCCAGGAGCGGGCCTTGTACTTGAACTGGCGCGTCGTCAGAGCGCCGACGGGGCAGATCTCGACGCACTCGCCGCAGAATTCGCAGTCGAGCGGACGGTCAAAGTCCGTGCTGATGCGCGCCCGTGTCCCGCGGCGCGTGAAGGCCCATTCGCCCACGGCATTCTGCTCTTCACAGATACGGACGCACTTGCCGCAGAGAATGCAGCGGCTGATGTTGCGTTCAACGATTGCGCTCTCGAAGTCCGGCGGGAGATACCCCTTTTCGGGGTCGAACCTGCTCGGCCCCAGCCCGTACTCGTGCACGAGGTCCTGGAGCTGGCATTCACCGGCCTTGTCGCAGACCGGACAATCAAGGGGATGCTTGATCAGGAGCAGCTCGAGGACCATGCGCCGCGCTTCGATGAGGGCGGGCGATGTGGTCTTGACAACCATGTTGTCCGTAGCCGGCGTGGTGCACGACGGCGTGAACTTGCGCGGCGTGCCCTCCACCTCCACGAGACAGATGCGGCACGCCCCGTAGGGATGGAGTTTGTTGTCGTGGCACAGGACCGGTACTCGCGATCCTGCAGCCGTTGCCGCTTCAAGGATGGTCGATCCGTTCGGGACCTCGACCTTGTTTCCATCAACCGTGACCGTTATTTTCTGCATAGGTTTGTCACCTTTTACCTTTACTGATTCTTAGCAAAACATCACCCCTGAGCCGCAAGGGCATGAGCCTTCCCTGGTCCCGTCTAATCAATGGACCAGAACCGGCATGCCTTGATGCAGGACTTGCACTTCGTGCATTTTTCCGGGTCGATATAAGCGACCTGGCCCTTCTCCCACTTGAGCGCACCCGTCGGGCAGGCCCGGAAGCACTGTCCGCACTTCTTGCATTTGTCCTGGTTCACGACGAACTTTACGAGCGGTGTGCAGACCCGGGCCGGGCAGGTATGGTCCCTGATATGCGCCTCGTACTCATCGCGGAAATACTTGATGGTCGTCAGCACCGGATTGGGCGAGGTCTGGCCCAGACCGCAGAGCGACGTGTCCTTGATCTGCTGGGACAGAGCGAGCAGGAGCTCAATGTCGCCCTCGCGGCCCTCCCCGCTCGTAATGCGCTGCAGGATCGTCAGGAGCGTCCTGTTCCCGATCCGGCAGGGCACGCACTTGCCGCAGGACTCGTCCTCGGTGAACTCCAGGAAGAACTTGGCCATTGCCGGCATGCAGGTGGCCTCGTCCATAACCACCATGCCGCCGGAGCCCATGATCGCGCCGGTCTTGTTGATGTTCTCGAAATCCACGGGAGTATCGATGAGCGTATGGGGAATGCAGCCGCCCGAGGGGCCGCCCATCTGCACGGCCTTGAATTTCCGGTTGTTCTTGATTCCGCCGCCGATGTCGAAGATGATGGTCTTGAGCGGGGTGCCCATGGGCACTTCGACGAGGCCGATGTTGTTCAGAGCGCCGGACAATGCGAACACCTTCGTGCCCTTGCTCTTTTCGGTCCCGAGGCTCGAGAACCAGTCGGCGCCGTTCAGGATGATCGGAGGGACGTTCGCAAAGGTCTCGACGTTGTTCAGGACGGAAGGCCGCTGCCAGAGGCCTTTGACCGCCGGGAACGGCGGCTTGGCACGCGGCATGCCACGTTTGCCTTCGATGGAGGCCATGAGCGCAGTCTCCTCGCCGCAAACAAAGGCACCGGCGCCCTGGTAGATCTCGATGTCGAGGTCAAAGCCCGTTCCGAGAATGTTCTTGCCCAGCAGCCCGTTGTCCTTGGCCTGTTCGATCGCCAGTTGGAGCCGCTGCACGGCAAGCGGATACTCGGCACGCACATAGATGTATCCGTAATGGGCGTTGATCGCCTTTGCCGCAATGATCATGCCCTCGAGCACCGAGTGAGGATCAGCCTCCATGACGCTCCGGTCCATGAAAGCGCCCGGGTCGCCCTCGTCGCCGTTGCACAGGATGTACTTGACGTCGCCGGTGACGCGTGCGCAGAGTTCCCATTTGAGGCCCGTCAGGAATCCAGCGCCGCCCCTGCCGCGGAGCCCGGACTTCTTCATCTCGTTCACGATCTGCTCGGGCGTCATCTCCGTAAGCGCCTTGGCCGCCGCCAGGTATCCGTCGCGTGCGATATACTCTTCGATCTTTTCGGCATCGATGAGGCTCCGGTTCCTGAGCGCCCGCAGCACCTGGTGCTTGAAGAACGGGATATCGTTCATCACCGGAATCGTCTTCTTGTCCGCCGGCGGCGTATACAGGAACTTCTGGACCGGCCGCCCCTTGATGAAGTGCTCCTCCACCAGGTGCGGAACATCCTCGGGCTTCACCACCTGGTAGAAGATGTCCTCGGGATATACCACCATGACCGGACCCTTGGCGCAGAACCCGTTGCACCCGGTCAGGACGATCTTCACCTCGCCTTGCAGGTTCCGCTTGATGAGCTCGGTCTCGAGCGCATCCTTCACCTTGAGCGATCCGTTTGCCACGCAGCCCGTTCCTGCGCAGATCATAATGTTCGAACGGTATGTTGTCTCCACGATATTTACTCCATGTATGCCATCTGCAATTTGCTATTTACCGTTGTTCAACCGCTTAATATGTCGTCTCATGCCCGACGACCAGGGCAAACTCTTGCACGGGCTTCCCACCCATCACGTGATCCGCAAAGATCTTGCGCATCTTGTCGTCGGTCAGCGAGATGTATCTGACCGGAGGCTCCCCGGCCAGTTCGATCGTTGCCATGGGCTCCTGGCTGCAGAGCCCCGCGCAACCGGACGTCGTGACGGCCACGTCCTTTGCATTGGCCTTTGCAAGCTCTTCCATCACGGCATTCATGATGCTCCGCGCACCTGCTGCGATGCCGCACGTGCCCATGTGGACCGTGATCTTGACCCGGAACCCGCCCTCGCGGAGAGCCTGGGTCGCGTGGTAGTTTTCCTTGATCTTCTTCAAGTCTGCTATTGTCAGCTTGGCCATGGCAACCTCACTATTAGGGAAGATTGAAGAATGAAGATTGGTAATTTACCATCCTGCCTTTTCAGGCTTCCGTTTCCCATTTTCCATTGTCTCTTTACTCGTACTTCTTCACGATGTCCATCACCTTCGTGGCCGCCACATCGCCGTAAGTGTCCTGACCGATCACGACGACCGGCGCAAGACCGCAGGCGCCGAGGCAACGGACCGCCTCGATGGAATATTTTTTATCCCGGGTGACCTCGCCGACCTCGATGTCCAGCTCGTCCTTGAGTTTGTCAAGGATCTCCTCGCTCCGCTTCACGTAACACGCCGTCCCGAGACAGACCCGGATAACGTGCTTGCCGCGAGGCACCAGCGTAAAGAAGGAATAGAAGGTGGCCACGCCGAACACAACGCTCGGAGACATTTTCATTCCCTTTGCGATGTAGCGCTGGACGACATGGGGCAGATAGCCGCAAACGTCCTGGGCCTGCTGCAGCACCGGGATGAGCGAACCGGGCTTGTCTTTGTACTTTGCGATGATCGCATCGATCTTTTGAAACTGCTCGGGCGTCATGGAATCCCCCGAGGGAGTTGCCGCCTTATCCTGTGCAACCGCTTCGTTACTCATCATCTACCTCTTCTGTAAAATTATGCTCCGTTGCCACGGACGAACCCGGATACAATCGCGGATACCCGTATTTCGCTTCGTGGCAACTCCGTTTTTGAATCAAAGAATGCTTATATTACCCCTCAGCAGTTCCCGGACCGCATTCAGCACTTCCGGCTCGTTTATCGGCACGTTGTCGAGATCGCTCTTGAGCTCACGGCTGTCGAAACGGAAAGAAAGACTCCCGTTCCGCTCTTCATAAATATAGTCACGGTCGGGATGGCCCGCAATCAGTGTCAACAGGGTCTCTGCGATATTGCCGACGGGCGGCCGGTCCGGATGACCCCACCGGAACTTCGCCGTGACCCTCGTGCCCATGCCCGGCGCCGACTCTATAGCAAGGTCCCCGCCGGTTTGCTCCGCTGCCTGGGTCAAAAGGGGGATGCCCAGACCGGTCTTCTTGTGCTTCGTCGTGAAGAAGGGGTCCCGGACCTTTGCAAGCGTCCCTGCATCCATCCCCTTCCCGTCATCGACCACCTCGATCACGAGCAGGTCGTGCCCCGCATCTTTCGTGACGGTGATCCCTATCAGCCGAGCGTCTGCGCGTACCGAGTTTTCCGCGATATCCAGGATGTGCAGCGAGAGGTCTTCCACGCCTCAGCACTCTGCTTTTCTGTCGTCCCTGCCCGCCAGCGCCATCTTGATTTCCGCCACGCTCCCGTCCTGGACCGTGAACCAGGTAAACCGCCTGCCGATATCGTCCGGACCGTGGGCATCGGACCCGGTCACGACCGGAAACCTGCTGCAGTCGGGGAACTTCGCCTTCAGTTCGACCGCGGTCATTCGCGAGGCCTCCACTGCGTCGAGCGCCAAGGTCGGAGGGATGAACCCCAACTGACCGATGATGCTAAATGACTCCCGGTCCACATGCGCGGCGATGACCAGGCTCCCGCCTTTTGCCGCCCTTGCCTGCTCGATGATCGCATCAACGGATAAGGAGGTCGCCGCGATGAGCATCCGGTCGCAAAAACCGGTCACCCCGTCCTCGTCGTCCGCAATCACCTGCAGCCCGAAACTATGTTCGTCGTTCCTGCCCGCCAGGTGGCGATAGACATACGCCTGAAACTCCAGGAGGTCGTCAGCATCTTCAAAGAACACCAGGATGTGGGCTTCCTCGGAAGAAGCGACCTCCATCCCGCCCAGCACCATCAACCCGTTTCGTTCGCCCGCTCTTTTTACGGCAAGGACATTCTCGGCCGAGTTGTGGTCGCAGATGCCGATCAGGTCCATGCCGTTCCGGACCGCAGCGGCCACGATCTCACGGGGCGACATGTCCAGGCTGGAGCACGGAGACAAGCAGGTATGCACATGAAGATCAGCTTTAATCCGCCTCAGTGCCACGGATCCCCGCCTTGTACAATCTCCCCGCGAGTTCAAAGGCAGAAAGCCCGCTGACCAGGATCGGGATGTTCTCTTCCTCCGCCTTCGCGAGGGTATCCTTTTCCGGCTGCCTGCCCTGAATCAGAACGATCCCGGACAGCCCCTTGTGAGACGCAACCGCCACGATGTTCTGGTGGATATGGAGCGTTATCCAGAGCACGCCGTCCTCGGCATGGGCTAGAACATCGGACAGCAGATCGCTCACGTATCCGCCGGTCACTTCCTGCTCCAGGTTTCCGGAGCCTGCCTTCACTTCAAGACCAAATTCCTTTACCAGGTCGCTCAGTTTCATGGGACTCCCGTCAGCTCGTGTAGTAGAACTGCATAGTCAGATGTGTCCCGTCCGGCACCGATGACTTCAACTCCATTTCATCCGAGCATTTTTTCATATTCACCAGGCCCATGCCCGCGCCGAAACCCAGTTCACGGACCCAGTCCGGCGCCGTGGAATACCCGGGCTGCATTGCTTGCTCGACGTCCGGGATGCCCGGGCCGTTGTCAATTGCCTCGACGACGATCCCCCACTTCTCCACCCGGGCCCGGATCTCGCCCCGCTTGGTATACGAGGCCAGGTTGATCTCGGCCTCATAGGTGGCGACCCCGATCCTACGGAGGAGCGGCGGACAGACCCCCAGTTTCTTGAGCGCGTTCTTAAGCTCGCTTGCGGCCTTGCCTGCTTCCTTCAGCGTCTGGCCTGCAACCTTGTACTTGAACGTGAACGTGATCTCATCGGCGGAAACGTCTTCGAAGAACTTGTGGATCGTCGGACGGTGCCGCGCCAGAACCGCCGTGGTTTCGGACTGCTCATATTCGACCTCGAGCTTCTTGAGCAGGCCTTCCACGATGCTTCCCTTGGTGATGATGCCGATCAGTTCATCATGCCGGTTCAGGACGGGATACCGGCGGTAACCGAACCTGGAGAATTTCGCGATGCAATGGACCAGCAATTCATCGTCGTACAGGCACTCGACCTTCGTCTTCATCCGCTCCCGGACCGGGGCATTGATCGAATTGTCGGTCAGGGCGTTGATCAGGTCTTCGATACTGACCATTCCCACGAGCTTGCCGTTCTCCACGACCGGCGTGCCGGACAGCCGGTTGTCGCGGAGGATGATCCTGAACTCCGCCATGGTCTGGTCGGGGCGCACACTGATGATCTTGGGCGCCATCACCTCGCCGACCCTGAGCTCATAGACCATCTCCTGGGTCTTGGTCAACCGGTCCAGGGTGCCCTGCTTTGTTCCTTGTTCCGCCATCACGCTGATTGCCGCTCGGCCACGCCTTTGAGCCCATTCGAGTACAGGACCCCGCATGCTTCGAACATGGTCAGTTTCGTCGTGAAGAGCGGGATGTCCTTCTGCTGCGCTAACGCCACCGTGTCCCTTTCGGGCATCTTCCCACGGACGACGCAGACCGCCTTGATATCGGCGATATCGGCGGTCCGGACGGCCTGGGGATTCGTGAGCCCCGTGACCAGGATGCCGTTGGCGTGCGACCTGCCGAGCACATCGCTCATCAGGTCGGCGCTGAAGCAGCTTTCAACTTCGATCTGATCGATGAGGCCGTCGCCGACCAGGACCTCGGCCTGCAACAGCCTCACGATCTCTCGCAGGTTCATGCGGCAGTCCCTCTTACCGGTCGCATTCGCCGAGCACGATATCGATCGTGCCGATGCAGGCGATAACATCGGCCACCATGAGGCCGGTCACCATCTTCGGGAGAGCGCTGATATGCACGTAGGATGGCGCGCGGATTTTAACCCGGTATGGTCTTCCGCTCCCGTCGCTTACAATATAGAAGCCGAGTTCCCCCTTCGGCGCCTCGGTGGCGACGTAGACCTCGCCCTTAGGCATGGGCACCCACTTGCTCATCAGCACAAACTGGTGCGCCAGCGACTGCATGCTCTGCATCACCTGCATCTTTTCGGGTATGGCGTAGCGCGGGTCATCGGTCGTGATGCGCCCGGGCTGCATCATGTCCAGGCACTGCTTGATGATCCGGTTGCTCTGGCGCATCTCGTTGATGCGAACGATATACCGGTCGTAGACATCGCCGTTCGTCCCCAGCGGGACGTCGAATTCAACCTTGTCGTAGGCTGCATAGGGATCGACCTTGCGGAGGTCGTAGTTTACGCCCGAGCCCCGCAGCGTTCCACCGGTGAGGCCGTAATTCACCGCCTCCTCCGCCGTCATGACGCCGATGCCCACGGTGCGCTGAAGCCAGATGCGGTTCTGCCGGATGAGGGTGTCGTACTCCTCCAGCCGCTGCGGGAAGATCTCGGTGAACTCGCGGCACTTTTCGATGAAATCACGCGGCACGTCGTTCCGCACACCGCCGATGCGGACATAGCTCACGGTCTGCCGGGCGCCGGTGACCATCTCGGTAAGGTCGAGGATCAGTTCGCGCTCGCGCAGCGTGTACATGCAGACGGTCATGGCGCCGATGTCCAGCGCGTGGGTTCCGAGCCACACCAGGTGCCCCGAAAGCCGGGTCAACTCAGCCATGAGCGTACGGATGAACTGCGCCCGCTCGGGCACCGTGATACCGGCAAGTTTCTCCACGGCGACAACCCAGCCGAGGTTGTTGTTCATACAGGTGATGTACTCCAGCCTGTCCGTCATGGGGATTATCTGGTGATAGGTCCTGCTCTCCATCCACTTCTCGATCCCGCGGTGAAGGTAGCCGGGCCGGGGGTCGCAGCCCACGACGGTCTCGCCCTGAAGATCGATGACCAGGCGCAGCACGCCATGGGTTGCCGGGTGCTGGGGCCCCATGTTCAGAGTGATTTCTTTTTGCACGATCTCTTTCTTCTCGGTCACGGACATATGATCACCATGAATTCTCAATTTCACATTCCAACGTTCAATTCAAAAGGCCGAGTCATTAAATCAATTTTGCACTTTGGATTTGACATTTTACTTATCTTCTGACTTATCTTCTTCTCAGTATCCCTTCAACGGGTATTCCTTCCTGAGCGGGTGTCCTTCCCAGTCCTCGGGCAGCAGGATCCTTCTGAGGTCCGGGTGGCCGTCGAACTGCACGCCCATGAGGTCGAAGGTCTCACGCTCGTGCCAGTTGGCCGTGTGCCAGATGGCAGAGACCGTATCGATCCGCGCGTCCTCCTCGGGAACCCGCGCCTTGAGCCGGATACGATGAAGATAGGAGGTTGAGATCATGTTGTAGACGACTTCGAATCGGGGTCCCTTGTCTCCGGGATATTGTGAGTAGTCAACAGCGGTGAGGTCGGCAAGATGGTCCATCTTGAGGGAGGGATCGTCGCGGAGATAGAGGCAAATCTCTTTAATCACCTCTTTCCTGACCAGGACACTGACCTGCCCGGCATGGCTCGTGACTGCGAGCACTTGACCGGCAAATTTCTCTTCTATCATTTTGGCGATCTGTAAGGGCTCCATACAACCTCGTCAATGGCGCACCGGTCACCCGGTGCGAAGGTTTGTCTTGATGATCATGAGTGGGGCGTGTCGCGGAAGTTACTTCCGGATATACTTCTCTTTCTTGATTTTTTCCTGCAGTTTCATGATTCCGTTCATGAGCGCCTCAGGCCGGGGAGGACAGCCCGGGATATACACGTCCACAGGGACGATATTGTCGACGCCCTGCACCACGCTGTACGTATTGAAGATGCCGCCGGAACTCGCGCAGCTTCCCATGGCGATGACATACCGCGGCTCGGGCATCTGATCGTAGACGCGCCGCACGATGGGCGCCATCTTCTTCGTCAGCGTCCCGGCAACCAGCAGCAGGTCGGACTGGCGCGGCGACGGACGGGGCACGGTGCCAAAACGGTCGAAGTCATGCTGGGGAGCGGAATAGTACTGGATCATTTCGATAGCGCAGCAGGCGAGACCAAACGTCATCGGCCAGATCGAGCTGGCCCTGCAGTAGTTGAGGAATGAATCAACGGTCGTGGTGATATAACCGTCCTCAAAAAGGTTTTGCATTACTCCCATTCCAGTGCCCCCTTCTTCCACGCATAAAAATATCCGACGAGCAGGATGACGACGAAGATGACCATCTCGATCAAACCATACAGACCGAGGTGGTCGAACGCCACGGCCCAAGGATAGAGGAAGACGGCTTCGATATCGAAGATGAGGAACAGCATGGCAACGATGTAGTAGCGGATGGAGAACTTCCGGTGCGCATCCATGAAGGGGGTAATGCCGGATTCGTAGGTCAGCAGCTTTTCGGGATAGGGATTCCGCGGACGGATGAACCATCCGGCGACCAGCATACCGACACCCATTGCGGTGCCGAGCAGCAGGAAAATTACCACCGGCAGATAGTGTACCGGAAGATAGCTTGCAGGGGTCATCGGCAACTCCCACACTACTTATTAAATTTTAAATTACAACATGTTCCAAAACCGCGTCATATTAAGACAACCGGCATCATTTGTCAATAAAAAAAATTATAGCAATATAGCATGAAAGTTCCCGTGCCCGCGGCGGGAAACAGGCCGCTCGTCATGCTTGTTTTCATGCGGCCGATGCAGTACAATGCAGGCCGTGCAGGGAGGTGCCTGTGGACCCGTACTCGAAAGACAAGCTTCTCTCCTTCTATAATTTTCATCTGCAAAAATTCGGAGACCGGCCCGAGGCGCTCCGCTGGACGCCGCAGGGGCAATTGAGACGCTACCACATGCTCGCGGACATCGCGACGGCGGAGCAGCTGGATGGCAGCAGCGTACTCGACTACGGGTGCGGCACCGGCGACTTTTATCGCTTCCTGAAACGGCGAGGCATCACAGTCAGGTACACCGGCGTTGATATCAACAAAAACTTCATCGACCTGGCCAGAAAAAAGTATCCCGAATGCACGTTCAAGGTCATGAACACCGACGATGACGACCTCGATGGCTTCTTCGATTACATCTTTATCTGTGGCGTGTTCAACCTGAATGTGCCCGGCGTTGATGACGACATGAAGAACGCCCTCATCGCGCTCTTTAAACACTGCAACAGGGGCCTGGCGCTCAGCGCCCTGTCATCACACACTCCGGTCAAAGACCCCGAACTCCATTTCACATCGCCCGAGGATATGCTCAAGTTCTCCATCGAGCACCTTTCACCCGCCGTCGCTCTCCGCCACGACAGGATTCAGCATGACTTCCTCTTGTATGTGTACGCAGCTTACAATGAAATAGAACTTTAGGGTCAGGGAGCACAATAGGGAAGCCGGGACATTTACCGGGGAAAGCATGACGAACAGAAACAGGAAGCGCAAAATGAGACAAGAGGCCGGGGACGCAGCTGAACGGCGATCCGGGTGAGATCAGTCGGTGCGGCACGAAGTGCTCCGCTGAACAGGTCTCACGGGAAGTCCGATAACGATGCGGCGACGAAATACTGTGTGTGTCCGATTGATCCCGGGGGATCTGCAGTCTCAGACTATGGTTTCTTCTGCTTCAGTCCGCGATAACGGCGTTCGTATTCCACCATTATCAGCGATCCTCGAAAAAGGACCTGCATTTTTCGCGTAATGCGGCAAGCGCCTTTTCGTCCGGCATTGCCCCGTCCTTGAGCCCTTCTCCCGGTGCGGGAAGGATATGCATTGCTCTCGCACCGTATTGTCCGGCCTTTTCAGCGATGAGCGGGATATCTCCCTCGTTGACGCCGGGGGAAAATACCCCATTCACGGTCACGTGAAGCCCCGCATCCACGGCGAGCATCATGCCCTGCCACTGGTTCCTGAGCAGGAATTCCGCCGCGTCCTCCAGGGAATACCGTCTTCCTTTATAAAGAATGCGGGAATAGACCCGCTTCGCCGTTTCGGGCCAAAAAGCGCTGATCGTGATCGCGACGCTTCGCACGCCGTCCGCGACGACCTGCTCCAGGCGGTCTCTCAAGAGTAGGCCGTTCGTAGAGATGCCGAGCAGCAGTTCCGGGAACAGGCAGTTGAGCTGCCGGAGCACGACAAAGGTCGCCGCGTTTGCGAGCGGCTCACCGGGACCGGAGACCACAACGCTGCTCACGCGCTCACCGCGCTCGATGCGCGATCGAACCTCCTCCACGGCCGCTTCCGGCGTCAGGCTAAGACCCTGCAGCTCCTCGCCGAGATCGAATGTGCGGGAGCAGAAACCGCACTGGATATTACAGGCCGGGGCCACGGGAAGCCGGAGGCAGCCCGAGGCATTCGGGTCGTCAAGGGAGAAACAGGGCGAAATGGGGACACGTTCCCGTGAAGTGCATTGCTTTCCGCGCATGCACGGCCTCCTTGGAGAGAGTGTGATCGTGATGATGGATAACCACGGAATAAAATAGCAAGACCGTTGCCAAAGATTGAAGCATGTTATTCAAGGGGTTGTGGTGCTAGGGTGCGGGGGCGCTATTGAATAAACAGGCAGGTGAACAGAATCAGAGCAGCCAGGACTGACCGGGGCATAGTGGCCGGGTCCGCAATGAGTCAGCCGGAGAGACAGCGGCTCTCCCGGCACGCGGAAGAACTGGCCCCCGCCCTCCCGCTCCGTTCAGAGGAGCGGGAAAGGGCGATGGATCGGTTGATCATTTTCCCGCCTGCTGCTTCGCGCTTTCGGTCATGAGCTTTGCCACGGTCTTCGCGAAGGCGGCCGGGTCCCTCAGTTTAGAACCTTCCAGCAGCAGCGCCTGGTTGTACAGCATGTCGATATATTCCTTTACCAGCGCATCGTTCCCGCCCTTGCCGATCAGGTCGTTCATGGCCTCGAAAACCTGATGCGCCGGGTTGATCTCCAGGACCCGCTTCTGTGCCGGAACATCCTGGCCCATCGATCTCAGCAGCTTTTCCATCTGCGGGTCCAGCCCCTGTTCATCGGCGACTAGGCAGCAGGCCGAGTCCGTCAGCCTGCCGGAGAGGCGTACGTCCTTCACCTCCTCCTTGAGCTGCTCCTTGATCAGGCTGATGAGCTTCGACAGCTTCTCCCGGGAATGCTCCTTTTCCGCAGTGTCGGCCTTGTCCAGATTCACGTCGCCCTTGAGCACGGACTTCACCTTCTTGCCCCTGTATTCCTGCAGGTCGAGCATGATGATATCGTCGATGTCGTCGGTCAGGACCAGCACCTCATAACCCTTCTGCCGGAACGCCTCGAGGTAGGGTGATTGCAGCACATTCTCGTCGGGCTTGCCGGTGATGTAGTAGATGTCGGGCTGCGCGATCGGCATGTTCTTCACGTAGTCATCGAGCGTGGTGTATTTGCCCGCCTCGGTCATGGTCGACGCGAACAGCAGCAGGTCCGCGATCTGCTCCCTGCGCGAAGCATCGTAATGGATGCCTTCCTTCAGGACCCTGCCGAACTCGGTGTGGAACCTGACGTAGTCGTTATAGCCGGTCTTCTTCAGCTCCACCAGGGTATCGAGCACCTTTTTCGTCACGTTCTTGTTGATGATCTCGACCTGCCTGTTCGCCTGCAGGATCTCGCGCGACACGTTCAGCGGGAGGTCCGAGGAGTCCACGACGCCTGAGACGAAGCGCAGGTACGCGGGGATCAGCTTCTCGCAGTGGTCCATGATCTGAACGCGCTTGACGTAGAGCGTCGGTCCGACCTTGAAGTCGCGGTACAGGATGCCGTAAGGCGCCTTGGACGGGATGTACAGCAGCGCGGTGAACTCCGAGGTTCCTTCGGCGCGGTAATGGATCACCCGGGCGGGATCACTGAAGTCATGGGACACATGCTTGTAGAAATCGTTATACTCCTCAGTGGTGACCGATGAGGGCTCGCGGAGCCAGATGGCCTTGCCCGAGTTCATGCGCTCTTCTTCAGTGACCTTGATCCTCTTGCTCTTGTCCTGCGGGTCTTCCTTGTCGCGCTCCACGTCCATCACGACGGGATGCTCGATATAATCGGAATACTTCCGGATGACCGACCGGATCTCCCATTCGTCGAGATACTTCTTCTCCTCTGCCTTGAGGTGCAGGATCACGTCCGTCCCGGCCTGGTCCTTTTCGGCCTCCCCGACCGTGTACGAACCATCGGCGGTCGATTCCCAGATCACGGCCTTCTTCGTCTTTTCCGTTGCCTTCCGGGTTACGACGGTGACTTTGTCCGCAACCATGAAGGAGGAATAGAAGCCCACGCCGAACTGGCCGATCAGCTCGGGGCTGTCCTTGACGGTCTTTTCCTTCAGCAGCCTGAGGAAGTCCCTGGTGCCGGAATGGGCGATGGTCCCGAGCTCGCCCATCACCTCGTCGCGGGTCATGCCGATGCCGTTGTCGCGGACGGTCAGGGTGCCCGCGGTCCGGTCGATTACGATCTTGATCTTCCACTCGCCCGTGGCCTCCATGATCTCCCTGTTCGTGAGCGACTCGTACCGGGCCTTATCGATGGCGTCGGATGCGTTGGAAATGAGCTCCCGCAGGAAGACCTCCTTGTGGGAATAGAGGGAATGGATCATCAGATCCAGCAGTTCTTTCACTTCTGTCTTGAATTCCATTTTTTCTGCAGTTGCTGCCATGGCGCACCTCCTGATGTTGATGTGGACGAAACTCGGCCGGCCCCCGGGGCCGGGACCTATTTATACCGGGATACTGCGGTGATTGTCAAGAGGGTCGGAACGGTTCCGGAGCAGGGAGGACCTGACAAGTCATCGGCCGGACGGGCCAGTGAGCAACATGGGATAGACCGCTGAGTGCCGGGGAGGCAAGGCCGGTCCAGGAACGGCGGACAAGGGATGGACTATGCCGGATGAAGATGTCGCGTTTTACTCCTCTTCCTCCGGCTCAGGCTGATCATCCGCTTCGCTGCCGAAGGGTCCCCTGATGCCCAGTTCCTTGATCTTTTTTCGCAGGGTGTTGCGGTTGATGCCGAGGAGGTGCGCGGCGCGGACCTGATTGCCTTCCGTCTTCCTGAGCACGAGCATAATGAGCGGCTTCTCCACGCGCTGGATCACGAGGGAATAGATGTCTCCGCTTTCGAGGCCGCCCATGCGGTCGACAAGATCGGAGAGTTTTTCCTCGAGGAAGTTCTCGAAGGACAGCGCGACGCCGTGGCCGGGCTTGAATATCTGCGGCGGCAGGGCGTCGGGAAATATCTTGTCGCCCTGGGAGAGCGTGATGGCGCGCTGGACGGCGTTCTCCAGTTCGCGCACGTTCCCGGGCCAGTCGTAGGCGCGCAGGATCTTGATCGTCTCGGGCGTGAGCACCTTTGCCTTGCCCTGGCCGGACTGGTATTTCTGCATGAAGAACTCGGCCAGCGTCGGGATGTCGTCCTTTCGCTTCCTGAGCGGCGGAATGCCGATCTGGATGACGTTCAGGCGGTAGAACAGGTCCTCCCGGAACCGCTTGTCGCGCACCGCCTTTTCGAGGTTGCGGTGCGTCGCCGCGATCACGCGAACGTCGGTCTTGATCGGCTCGGTTCCGCCCACCCGCTCGAACTCGCGCTCCTGCAGCACGCGCAGCAGTTTTCCCTGCAGCGGCAGGTTCATGTCTCCGATCTCGTCCAGGAACAGGGTGCCGCCTCCCGCGGCCTCGAACTTCCCGATCTTGCGCACCACGGCACCGGTGAAGGCGCCCTTCTCGTGGCCGAAAAGCTCGCTCTCGAGCAGCTCCGACGGGATCGCGGCGGAGTTGACCGCGACGAAGGGCCTGCCCGCCCGCCTGCTGTGGTAGTGGATGGCCCGGGCCACCAGTTCCTTGCCGGTGCCGCTCTCGCCGTGGATCAGGACCGTGGCATCGCTCTCGGCGACCCTGCCGATGGTCTTGTAGATCTCCTGCATGGCCGGCGTATTGCCCACCAGCCCGCCCTCGTACTTCTCCCGCACCTCGGCCCGAAGCGCGTTCACTTCGAGCGAGAGACGGCGGATGTCGATCGCCTTGCGCACGAGGATATTCACCTCGTCCAGGTCAAAGGGCTTGGTGATGTAATCGAAAGCGCCCCGCCGCATGGCCTCGATCGCGTTCTGCATCGTGGCCTGCGCCGTCATGATGATGACCGAAACCCCGGTGTGCTCGCCCTGGATCTTCTCGAGCGCCTCGAACCCGCTCATGCCCGGCATGCGGATGTCCATGAGAGCGATGGCGATGCCGCCCTCCTTGATCCGGTCAAGCGCCTCCTGGGCGTTCTTCGCCAGGGCCGTCTCGATGTGCTCCTTCTCAAGGGACTTCTTCAGCACCCAGCGGACGCTTTCGTCGTCATCGACTATGAGGACTGTTTCATTGGACATGGTCAATACCAGAGTCTCAAATCCGTACGTCTCGCAAAGACGCCAAGGAAAGACTCAGAACCCCGAACAAAATCAGCCGCTGCACGAGTCAATAAATCGTATAAAAGATGCATGCTTTTCGTTGCGACTTTGCGTGAGACAGCTTTTGACTCTTGTTGTGCGCTCTAGCTGAATTCCCCCTCGTTACCCCGCGAGGGGTAAATAGATGCTGAATGTCGTGCCTTCGTTCTCCTGGCTCTCGACGCGCATCGTTCCCAGATGCTCCTGAATGATCTGGTACGAGAGCGCCAGCCCCAGGCCGACGCCCTTGTCCTTGGTGGTGAAGAAGGGCGTGAAGATATCGTTCAGGTGCTCCTGCTTGATGCCTCGGCCGGTGTCGTTCACCTTGACGACCATCAAGCGGAGTTTCTTGCCGTCGGACTGCACGCTCGTGAACTGGTCCGACATCCTGGTGACCAGGGTCAACTTCCCGCCCGATTGCATGGCCTCGACGGCGTTCCTGATGATGTTCAGGAATACCTGAACGAGCTGGTCCCGGTTCCCGAGAACGTCCGGCAGGCTTGGATCGTATGAACGCGTGAGGATGATGTTGCTCTGCCGGGCATTCTCCTCGTTCAGCAGCAGCGTGTGGTCCAGGATGCTGTGGATGTTGCAGGCCTTGATCTCGAGCGGCTTCAGCCGCGTAAAGTCAAGGATGCCCTCGAGCACCTTGTTCAGCCGGTCCGCCTCCTTCAGGATCACATCGAGGTATTCGATCTGGCTTTTGCTTGTCCCCTCTTTGTTGACGGACCGCTCCCGGGACCTGAGCTCGGACTTCATCAGCTGTGCCGCGCCGCTGATCCCGACCAGCGGGTTTTTCACCTCGTGTGCGATGCCCGCTGCGATCATGCCAAGGGTAGCAAGCCGGTCGGACCGCCGCATGCGCTCCTTGAGCTCCCGGACGCCGGCCTGATCGCGGATAGTCAGGATCACACCGGCGGGAGCGCCGCTGTCGTCCTCGAGCACGCTCGTGACAAGACCCACGGGGTGGGGCGGTCCATGCCTGACAGCCAGCTCCGCATCATAGTCGGAGTAGGACCTTCCCGTTGACAGCGTTTTCGTGATCTGGCTCACGACCGCGGGATTGTCCGAAAATACGGACCCGATATTCTTCCCGGCCGCGTCCGCCGATGCGATCCCGGTCACCTCCTCGGCAGCCCGGTTCCAGACCAGCACCGTCCCCAGCACATCGGCTACGACCACGCCGTCAACGAGGCCCGTGAGAATGTCCGCGGTCAGGTCCTGTATCCTGGACGAAAGTGTCCCCATGAGGTATTGATATCACAACGGATTTGAGTATTCAAGGGATTTCATGGTATAGTGCTCTTGTGCTGACTGGGCGCAATACGTGAGGAGCATGGGGTTCCGAGTTCCTGGCCTTATGCTGTGCGCGATTCGCTCTGTACGACGCCCCCCTGCGCCAATCGCCATGCTCGACGCCCGTCTCTTATTCGTCGCTGTCGTCTGGGCCGTCAACTTCGCCTTCGTGAAGTACGCCCTGGCCGACTTTTCTCCTTTGAGCTTCACGGTCGCGCGGTTCGCGCTCGCTTCGCTGTTCCTCACCGGGGCGATGCTCGCCTACCGGCAGCCCCTGACAATGGACCGCAGCGATATCGGCCCGGTCATCAGGCTCGGCTTCACCGGCATCACGATGTACAATCTGCTGTTCATGTTCGGGCTGAAATACACCACGGCCTCGAACTCTTCGCTCTTCATCTCAACCTCACCGCTCTTCGCCGCCCTCGTCCTGGCCCTTACCCGGAAACGGGGCATCAGCCTGCCCGCGGCGCTCGGACTGGCGCTCTCGGCCGCCGGCGTCTTCCTCATCGTCCAAAGCGCGGGCGGAGTCACCTTCTCGCTTCGGGACATGGCCGGTGACCTCCTGACGCTCTGCGCCGCGCTCTTCTGGGCGCTGTATACAATCATGGCGCGGCCGCTGGTCGAGAAATACTCGCCGCTCAAGATAACGGCCTACAGCATGGCGGCGGGCACCATTCTGCTCCTCCCGCTTGGCGCGGCTGATCTCTCGCGGCAATCGTGGAACACGATCCCGGTCGAATCCTGGGCCGCCTTCTGCTTCTCGACGTTCATTTCCGCGGGCGTCGCCTTCACCCTCTGGTACGACGGGGTCAGAAGGCTCGGGGTGAGCCGGACCGTCGTCTACCACTACCTCGTGCCTTTGGTGGCCGTGGTGTTCGCCGCCCTGTTCTTGAACGAGCGGATCACGGCGCTTCAGGTCATCGGCGGCGGTATGATCCTTGTCGGCGTGTACGTGGTGCAGAAGAGCAGCGCGCTATGATCAACAAACAGATCGCCCGCATCCCCTTTTATGAGCAAAGCTCATGCCATTCGCCTCGTATGCGGCGGAACGTGCAACCGTACAATCTAATGAAAGAAACTCATTGCCTGCAACGCGCTGAATCCGAAGGCTTGCCCCGTCTCAGAGATCATTTAATAATCACCTGAGGCGTACATGGGCAGTTATCCGGCAGAAACGGCCTCAGCATACACAATGCCTCGCCTCCGCAATTTACGTCGTATAACCGCTCTCCCCGTGCTGGCTGATATCGAGGCCTTCCGTCTCCTCGTCCTTCGTAACCCGCAATCCCATAGCCAGGTCGATAGCCTTGAACAGGACGAGGCTGACGACGAAGGAATAGACCGCGACCAGCGCCACGGAACCCGCCTGTATCGCCAGTTGATTGGGATTGCCGAAGAGCAAGCCGTTCGCTCCCGCTGCGTTGATGGCGAGGGAAGCGAAGACGCCGGCCAGAATGGTACCAAGCGTTCCTCCGACGCCGTGGACCCCGAACGCGTCAAGGGAATCATCGTACCCGAACTTCGTCTTCGCATTCAGCGCCGTGTAGCACAGGAGTCCTGCTGCGGCACCGATACAAAGTGCGGCCATGGGCCCGACGAAGCCGGCGGCCGGCGTGATCGTGGCAAGGCCGGCAATGGCGCCCGTGGCAGCGCCGAACATGGTCGGTTTGCCGCGGTGGAACCATTCCACGAGGACCCAGGTGAACGTCGCCGAGACCGCGGCCGTATGGGTCGTCACGAAGGCCATGGTGGCCAGTCCTCCGGAAGACAAAGCGCTTCCCGCGTTGAACCCGAACCAGCCGAACCACAGCAAGCCCGCGCCGAGCACGGTCAGCGGCAGATCATGGGGCGGCATGTGCTCGACCAGGAACCCCTTTCGCTTGCCGATATAGAGCGCAGCGGCCAGGGCAGAGAACCCCGATGTCGCGTGCACGACGATTCCGCCGGCGAAATCCAGCACGCCCAGATGCTTCAGCCACCCGCCGGCGCCCCAGACCCAGTGAGCGACCGGATCATAGACGAGCGTGGTCCAGGCCAGGCAGAATACGAGGTAGGCCGAGAACTTCATCCGCTCGGCAAAAGCGCCGCTGATGAGCGCCGGGGTGATCACCGCGAACATCATCTGGTAGATCATGAACGCGAGATGCGGGACGGTGGGAGCATAGTCTGCGTTGGGGGCGAACCCCACGCCCTGCAAGCCGGCCCAGCTGAGATCGCCGATGATGCCCCTCAGGTCGGGGCCGAAGGCGAGCGAATAGCCGAACAGGAGCCACTGGATGCTGACCAGGGCGATTGCGATAAAACTGTGCATGATGGTGCCGAGAACGTTCTTCCGCCTCACCATGCCTGCATAGAACAGGGCGAGACCCGGTGTCATGAGCATGACCAGCGCCGTCGAGACCAGGACCCAGGCCGTATCGCCCGTATCAATCTTTGCCGCCGGGGCAGTGCCTTGAGCAAGCGCGAGGGATGGAATCATCACACCCGCGAGCTGCAGAAAAACCCCATTCCTGAAACCCTTTTCAGACATTATCAATACCTCCCTCGAAACGGATGATTATGAATCACGCACGTGTTCTAATATTAAGCAATGCTCATGCCACGGCATGTGCAAATGCCATTCACGACAAAACACGTTGAATTCATTTATTTACCATCCGTAAAAGAGCGGTATGATAACGTCTCCTTATGGGGTTCTCGTGATTACTATTTGAGCACATGAATAATAAATAATCATGAGCTTAAAAGAGAGGCGATCTGGGATCGCCTCTCTTTTGACCATACGTTTCTACAGGTTATACGCCTTCTCTCCGTGCTGGCTTTCATCGAGTCCGACATACTCATCCTCGCCGTCGACACGGATGCCCACAATGGCTTTGATTACCTTGAAGATGATGAAGGTCATCACTCCGCTGTACAACAGGGTGACTGCAACCGCTTTGATCTGGATCCAGACCTGTATCGGATTTCCATACAAGAGGCCCTTGCCGGCTTCGTTGATTGCCGGATCGGCAAAGACGCCCGTCAGGATGGCACCGATGGTCCCGCCGACCCCGTGGATGCCGAAGGCGTCGAGCGTATCATCGTAACCAAAGGCCGGCTTCATTTTCGCAACGGCAAAGAACGGGATAACCCCTGCCGCAATGCCTATGATGATCGCGCCGCTGATGTTGACGAATCCCGCGGCTGGCGTGATGGCGACAAGACCTCCCACCGCGCCCGATGCAAGGCCGAGCACCGTCGGCTTCCCGGAATGCATCCATTCAACGACCATCCATGCGATGGCGGCTACGGCCGTTGCCGTGTTCGTGTTGATGAACGCCGCCCCTGCCAGACCGCTTGCCGCCAAGGCCGAGCCAGCGTTGAACCCGAACCAGCCGAACCATAAAAGGCCGGCACCGGTCACCACGAGGGTCAGGTTATGCGGCATGATCGCCTTTTCCCGGCGCTTGCCGAGCAAGAGTGCCCCCACCAGCGCTGCAATGCCCGCGTTGATGTGCACTACCGTACCACCTGCAAAGTCCAGCGCTCCCGCCTTTGCAAGAAAACCGTTACCCCATACCCAGTGCGCCACGGGAAGATATACAATCGTCATCCACAGCACTGAAAAAAGCAGCCACGCGGAGAACTTCATGCGCTCGATATATGCGCCGCTGGCAAGAGCCACGGTAATGGCGGCAAAGGTAAGTTGATACGCGATAAAAATATACTCAGGGATCGTCTTGGCCAGGTCCGAGATGCTGTTCGGTCCCACCCCCCTTATGAACAGTTTCGATGCTCCCCCGATGATGCCCTTGATATCCGTGTCGAACGAGAAGGAGTAGCCGTAGATGACCCAGAGCACGCTTACGATGCAGAACGTGACAAAGGTCATTGCCATCGTATTGAGCGAATCCTTTCTCTTTGCCAGGCCACCGTAGAACAAGGCAAGCCCGGGTATGGACATGAGCATGACCATCGCCGTGGCCACGATCATCCAGGCTGTATCCCCGCTGTCGATCTTCGGCGCAGGAGCTGCCGCTGTAGCGGCCGGCACCGGTGCTGCCGCTTCCTCTGCCATGATCACGGCCGGAGCGGCCCCAAGCAGGAATGCGAGAAGAACGGCAATTACAAACGCTTTTCCATATCCAATCTTTTTCATTGTGCAATCCTCCCTCGAAAGTCGGAAACCCGAGCTTACAGTGCCGTGTCGCCGGATTCGCCGGTCCTGATCCTGACCGACTCCTCCACGTTCAGGACGAATATTTTCCCATCCCCGACCTTGCCCGACCGTGCGGCTTTTACCACGGTATCAAGAGCGGTTTTTACCATGGCATCGGGGACCACGATCTCGATCTCCACCTTGGGAACGAAATCGACGGTATATTCAGCTCCGCGGTACAGCTCGGTGTGGCCCTTCTGCCTGCCGAACCCCTTGACCTCGGAAACGGTCATACCCTGCACCTTCAGCTCCGCCAATGCTTCCTTTACGTCGTCCAGCTTATAGGGCTGGATGATGCATTTGATCAGTTTCATGCAAGCTTCTCCTTCCTCCTCGGATAGTTCGATGCTGCTCGAAATCTTCACTATGGTAAATAGCAATGTGCATGCCAATTGGGCATCTGATTGCAAGACGAGCAACGCCCTGATTTTACGCATTGATTTCACCGGTCCCGAACAGGGGCCTTCCCTCACTGCTGCTGAGCCAGCAAGTATTTTAATCACCTGTCTAAAACATGAGCATGTCGGACGCCTCCCGTAAGGCGTCGTCCCTGATGCGTATCCCATCCCGGAGAAGTGGCATCCCGCCGTGTGGCCTGCAAGGCCCCGATCCAGCGTAGCGGCCCGGTGTTCCCGGGGGACAATCATTTCTCTTGACATGGAATTTTTATTAGTTTAGAATTTATCTAATCTGAACTCGCTCCCGGCCCGACATGGAAAAGAACCGCGACAAGCAAATAAAAATGACGCCACAACGGATAGCGATCTTCGACTATCTCGAGGGCAACAAGGCGCACCCGTCGGCAGATGAGATCTACCGCGCCGTCTCGAAGAAATATCCGACCATGTCCTTTGCCACCGTCTATAATACGATGTCCGCCCTGCGGGACAGGGGTGCGGTCCGGGAGCTAGCCGTCGACCCGGCGAAAAAACGCTATGACCCCGACACGGTCGCGCACAACCACCTGATCTGCGTCGGATGCCGGCGCATCGTGGACGTTCCGATGACCTGCGAAGTCAGGCTGCCGATGCGCCTTCGCCATGATTTCACCATGCTGGACAACCACGTGGAGTTCCGCGGTTTGTGTCCGGCCTGCCGCAAGCGGTCAAAATAACCAAAAGCAAGGAGGCTTTCATGTGTGTAGACCATAAAATCACATGCACCTGTGGCAAGAACAGCGCCAGTTTCAATTTCAAGGACGATCTGCTCCCCGTTGAGGTGGTCAGCAGGCTTTACTGCCCTGCCTGCTCATCTGCCGTCGGGTATGATCCGGGGACGATGCTCTCCGACAACGGCTGGATCATCGAGTATGACATGGACATCGCCCGGTTCGCGGCGAAAACCGTGACGCGCGAGCGGGCCGTAAACCCGGAGTTCCTGTTCGATGAGGGATACTGCTGCTGGCGGGGTGTCTACCCGAACGATCATATCGATTCGGCCCGGGAGCGGGAGGAACTGATCAAGCTTGCAAAGACCGATCCCCGGAAATACTTCGAGGAGCTGAAGAACTGGGGGAACAAACGGATGGAGCGGCTGGCCCGGGAGGGATGGAGGAAGGCCCATGAAACAGAACCCCTCAACGCATAAGAAACCCTACACCCTGATTGCGCCCGTGGAAGAACTCCGCGGGCTCATCACTACCTGCCCTCGCTGCGGAGGCGAGGTGGAGCTCTGGTCGCAGGAGGACGAGACCGTCTGCGTGTTTTGCAACCACAAGGTCTTCGAACGGCAGACGACGAACCATTGATCAGGAGCGCGACGGAGAGGAACACATGACGGTCGGCATTGAGAAGATCCCCGGCGGTTTCAGCGTGGACGGGCTGGAGCTCAGGAATGGGAAATGCGGATGCACCGCCGTGCTCCCCTGCTGTTACAGCTGGTCGAAGGTAAAAAAATCGGCGCAGGGTCTCATCTATGTGGGAAAGACCGCGGAACCCGGCGCCAAGGAACTCTTCACCTGGGGATACACCGTGCGGAAGGGCGACTTCATTGTCGAAGTGACCATGGAGGACGCCCGCGACAAGAAGATATTCTCGGGCTATTACCCCCCGCCGCTGGGCGAGTGGACCGCGCGGGGATGGGAGGTCGTCAGGAAGGAAGGCGAGCGCGAGGACTTCGGCATGTGGCGCTGCTCCGCCTGTAAATGGCTTTACAAGAACAGGGACCACCGGACGAGGTTCGAAGACCTTCCCGATGACTGGAGATGCCCGGTCTGCAAGGTGGGTAAACCGTCCTTCGAACAGGTCGGCTGAACCCGCAACAATCTGCCTGCCAATACCCGCGTTTTCTGATATATTTAGTATCGACTGTTCTTCATAACCCTATGACCGGGAGGTAACCATGCCATACGCAGCGAAGGATTACGCGAAGCTTGTCGGGATGCAGGGGTTCAGCGAAAACCTGCTCAAGAACCACTTTACCCTGTATCAGGGCTACGTGACCAACACGAACAAGGTGCTCGATGCTCTTGACCAGTATGCAAAGGACGGCAAGACGGCGACGCCCGAATTCGCCGAGCTCAAGAGAAGGCTTGGATGGGAGTTCAACGGCATGAGGCTGCACGAATATTACTTCGAGAACCTGGGCGGGAACGGGGCAGCCAGGGACGGCAAGGCTGTGAAGAAGATCGCCGAGAACTTCGGGAGCTACGAGACCTGGGAAAAGGATTTCAAGGCAACGGGTGCCATGCGCGGCATCGGCTGGGTCGCGCTCTATCAGGACACGACCGCGAACCGTCTGATCAACTTCTGGATCAACGAGCACGACGTCTCGCATCCTGCCGGATGCAACCCCCTCCTCATCATGGATGTTTTCGAACATGCCTTCATGCTCGACTACGGGCTGAAGCGCGCCGACTATATCGAGGCATTTTTCAAGAACGTGAACTGGACGGCCGTCGACGCACGGCTCAAGTAATACGCAACCGGACGGGAACGGCTCTTTTATCTCCACGCATGCCAAAGGAGGCAAGCATCCATGTCGAAGACCGAGCAGAACCTGAAGGACGCTTTTGCGGGCGAATCACAGGCGAATAGAAAATACCTCGCCTTTGCCAAGAAAGCGGAAGAAGAGGGATATTTCCAGGCGGCCAGGCTCTTCCGCGCCGCTGCCGCTGCGGAAACGATCCATGCCCATAACCACCTGCGCGAGCTCAAGGGCGTCAAGTCGACACGGGAGAATCTCCTGGAAGCCATCACCGGGGAATCCTACGAGTTCCAGAAGATGTATCCCCGCATGATCGACGACGCGGTGGCCGAGGGACAGCAGTTCGCGCTCCGCAGCTTCACCTTTGCGAACGAGGTGGAGAAGGTCCATGCAGCGCTCTACAAGAAGGCACTGGACAACCTTGAAAGCGCGGGCAGGAACAAGACGCTCGACTACTTCGTATGCACCGTGTGCGGCTACACCGCCGAGGGAGCGGCCCCGGATGAATGTCCTGTCTGCAAGGCGAGGAAGCAGGCATTCAGGAAGGCGGAATAGCTAATTGAAGATCGTCGCATTCAACGGCAGCCCCCGTCCCGGCGGCAATACCGCAATCCTGCTGAACGAGGCGCTGAAGCCCCTGCGCGAAGCGGGGCATGATCTTCAGGTTTACCCGCTCGCCACCATGACCATCAAGCCCTGCCAGGACTGCGGGGGCTGCACAGCGACCGGCGTCTGCATCCACAAGGACGAGATGGCGGAGGTCTTTGACGCGATCCGCTCGGCCGAGCGGATCGTGCTCGCCTCTCCCATTTTTTTCTCGAGCGTGAGCGCGCAGACAAAAGCGATGATAGACCGGTGCCAGGCCTTCTGGTGCGAGAAGTACCTGCTGAAGAAGGAGATCCCCGCCGGTCCGCGGGGGCGAAGGGGGCTGCTGCTGCTGGTCGGCGGAATGAAGAAGGAAGGCAGTGAGCGGTGCGCCGCGGAGACGTCAAAGGCCTTCTTCCGGACCGTGAGCGTGCCGGAGCATCGGGTTCTGTATTACTCCGGCATTGATGCCAAGGGTGACATCCTGAAGCATCCGGCAGCACTCGGGGAAGCCTATCAGGCAGGACAGGAACTGGGCCAGTAGTTACTGCGGGCGCAATACTTCAGCCACATGAGGGACTCTTCCATGAGTCCCTTTTTTATTGCGCTCATGCTGTCGTGTGCAGCGAGAGGAATCCGTCACGCTGACTCTCCCTGGATCCCGGGAGTTAACCCGGCGAAACGGAAGCGCGGAAACACGAAGACCAAGGCGTGCCCGCTCCGGGAACGGAACGAAAGGGCCGTTAGGCTCACGCGGCCTTGGTTTTGCGCGCGATCCCCTCTCCGCGCTTGATCAGGTTCAACGCGATGCCCGTGCCGCGCTTTGCCGTGTATCCGAACCAGATGTTGAGATAGCCCATCGGTTCAAGGTAGCGCGCGTTCTGGAGCGGCCCCGCGTCGATGGCGTCGAAGCCCATGCTCTCGATCAACGCATGCACCGTTTTCTTTGCCCCTTCATCATCGCCGCAGTAATAGGCGGCCGCGCGGACCCCGTTGCCGAAATCAGGTCCTTCCCGAAGCACCTGCGCAAAGATGGTATTGAAGGCCTTCACGACCCTGGCGCCGGGAAGCGACCTTGCCAGCTCCTCGGCAAAGGACGTCGTGAAGCCGACGGTCAGGCCGGAGAAATCGGGCTTGAGCGCATTCGCGATGTCGATGACGATCTTTCCCCTGAGATCTCCCGCGCTCCGGAGCGCTTCAACCTGCGATCCCGCCGGCGTGGCGGCTATGAGCAGGTCCACGCCCTTTCCGACTTCCGGCGGTGGAACAGCCTTTACCTTCGGTCCTATCTCTTTCGCGATCGTATCTGCTTTGGCGATGTCCTTGGCCGTTAAAAGGACATCATGGCCGGCGGCGGCAATGCAGCGTGCGAGCCCCGAGCCCATGTTGCCAGAACCAATAATACCTATCTTCATGACAGTATCCTCCTTCAGTATGCGACATTCCCGTCTTCTTCGATGCTGAGCAAATTGCTTTTTCATGATGCACGCGCCTGGAGAGGACTGCGACAGGCTCAATCTCTCTCATTTCATGTTTAGCGCCGCGGGAGGGAACTGTCAAGCAGGACCAGCAGTGGACCAGTGTAAGAAAGTATGAGGAAGAATCAGAAAAGTAATAAGGACTGACAATCGAACGATCGAGTGCGGAAAGTCTCTCTTGTGGGAAGCCCGTGCCGATGAAAGCTCATCTGCTGGCGCGGTCCCGGGGATCGGCGAGAATGAAGACGGCCTGCTGCCTCTCAAAGGCAGCAGGCAATCTCCCGGACATTCCTTCAGCGGCTGAGAACGATCCATCCCCTGGGAAATTCGATGGCAGCAGCATAGCGGGCGATCATTTGGGCCTATGATCCCCGGTCACTCATGCTTCGTCCCCCGGCAAGGGCAGCTCGGGATACAGTCTGTGAAAGCAGTCCAAACACAGGCCGTGGCTGAACTCCACGTCCGACCGCGCGCTGATGTATGCTTCGATCTGGGTCCAGTAGCCCTTGTCATCGCGTATCTTTTTGCAGCTCGCGCAGATCGGCAGGTATCCCCGCAGCGTCTTGATCTCGCTCCTCGACTGCTCGATCTGGCTGAGCAGCTTCTGGCGCTCGATCGCGTAGCGGATAGCGCGGTCGAGCAGGCCTGCGGTGACCTGGTCCTTTACCAGGTAATCCTGGGCCCCCTTCTGGACGGCCTCGATGGCAACTCCATCATCATTGTTGCCGGTCAGCACGATGACCGGCATCCCGGGCGCCTCCGCGTGCACCGCTTCAAAGGTCCCGAGGCCGCTGCCGTCCGGCAGATCGAGATCGAGCAGGACGATGCTGAACGCGCCGCTTCTCATATGCGCCAGACCGCTCGTGAGCCGGTCGGCATGGGTCAGTCCGTAAGGCACCTTCACACTGATGGACAGGAATTCCCTGATGAGCAGGACGTCGGTCGGATTATCTTCGATGAGCAATACAGTGATGGTTCTGGAATTCATAATGACCGACCCGCTCTCTCTGAGGTCGCAGGGCGAACTGCCCTTCCCGGCTTCCCCCTTATTGATATCGATGTTCGCCGCGTTTCTCTCTCGCACCGTTTTATTTTCCCACGCATCTGATGCAGTGTCAAGTGCCGCGGGGATGAATATTCAACCACGACGGGGAAGAACGCCGGAGGGATCCCGCAGCTCTCTGCTATACTTTAATCACGAATTACCGCGGTCTCCGACACGGGGGGACAGGACCTGCTTCTCCGTTCCCTGGTACTATTCGCGGAAGGAGGTGCCCATGTCACTGTTGAAGATACTGATCGGCGTCCTTCTCATTGTTGTCGTGCTCTGGGACGCCTTCGAAGCCGTCGTGCTTCCGCGCCGCGTGACCCGCCGCTACCGTCTCGTTCGGCTGTTTTACCGCCTGACCTGGACGCTCTGGTCGGGAGCTGTCGCCGCGCTGCTCCCCCGGAGGCGCCGGGAAACGGTGCTGGGTTTTTTCGGCCCCCTCTCCCTTCCCCTGCTGCTCGCGCTCTGGGCGCTGGTGCTCATCACCGGCTTCGCTTTCCTCTACTCGGCTCTGGACCATGTCATCAAGACGCCGGAGGGCGTCGTGGACTTCGGCGTATGCCTGTACTTCAGCGGCACCACGTTCTTCACGCTCGGACTGGGCGACGTGGTCCCCTTGACACCGATTGCCCGTACGCTCATCGTGCTCGAGGCAGGCATGGGGTTCGCTTTCCTAGCGCTCGTCATCAGCTATTTGCCTGCCGTGAACCAGTCCTTCTCACGGCGCGAAGTCAACATCTCGCTCCTCGACGCCCGCGCCGGCTCACCGCCCACGGCCGCCGAGATATTGCGGCGCCACAGGGCCGGCAATTCCCTGGACGCCCTGGTCCCGCTGCTGCACGAGTGGGAGCGCTGGTCGGCAGACCTGCTCGAAAGTCACCTCGCGTTCCCCGTGCTGGCGTACTTCCGCTCCCAGCATGACAACCAGTCCTGGCTCTCCGCGCTCACATCCATGCTCGACACCTGCGCCTTCGTCATCGCTTGCCTCGAAGGCGAGCATGTCCGCCAGGCCCAACTCACGTTCTCCATGGCGCGGCACGCGGTCGTGGACCTTGCGCTCGTTCTGCACGTTCCTCCCCGCGCGGCAGGCCGTGACCGTCTCGATCCCGCTCAGTTGAGCGAACTCCGCTCGCTCCTGGGTTCGGCCAGCATCCGTCTGAGGGACGACAACGAAGCGACCACTCGCCTGAACGAACTGCGTCAGATGTACGAACCCTACGTCTATGCCCTGTCCAGGCGGCTGAAGCTTCCCCTTCCGCCATGGTTCCTGAAGTCAACCATCATGGACAACTGGCAGGTCAGCGCCTGGGGCCGGAGCGCCGGCTTTAAAAAAGACGAGCCTCCGGAACAGCGTGAACGGGAGCACTTCTAAAGGGTAAGAGAAACCCGCACCGGAAGGACCGGTTTACGGCTGGCAGCGGCCTCGTGCGCTCACTTAAGGTGCAGGAGTGAGAACCTTGCTGTTGCGGTCGAGGAATGCGTCGAGCGGCTCCGCAGGCCTCCCGGCGAGCCTTGTCATGTCTCCGCTGACCATATCGAACGCACCCGTTCGCATTGCTTCCTGGATGTCCAGATAGGCGCGTATGGCTCCCGCGGGCAACCCGGCCTCAACGAGCCCCTGCCGAAGCTGCTCAGGCGTGATCGGCACACGGGAGACGGGCCTGCCTGAAGCCTTCGTTGCTGCTGCGGCAACTTCTTCCTGCGTGACTGCCCGGGGGCCGGTCGCGTAGTAGGTCACGTCCTCGTGCCCCGGTGTCGCCAGGACGCCGGCCGCAAGCGCTGCCACGTCGTCGCGGGACACGTAGGCCACCGGAGCGGCGTCCGGCGCTGCATAAGTCCCGGACGTGACTGCCCGGGGAAGAACAGCCAGAAGATTGTCGGCATAAAGCGACATGCGGATGACCGTCCATACCGTCGCGAGTTCGAACAGAGCCATTTCCGTGGAGAAATGCGTGTCAAAGAGGTCCGGCCCCGGCCTCGCGCCGACGGTCGAGAGATAGATGATATGATGAACGCCTGCCCCGACGGCTGCCCTCACCGCGGCGCAGTGCTGCTTCCGGCGCACCCCGGTCCGAAGGTCCGATGTCGGAATGATCAGCAGTTTTTCTATCCCTCTGAATGCCGGCAGAAGCCCTCCCGGAACATCAAAATCACCGGTTCGGATTGTCGCCCCTTGTGCTGAGAAAGCGGCAACCTTTGCCGGAGTCCGCGTCACCGCGACAATATCCTTCGGAGGAATCTTGCCCACCAGCAGCCTCAGAATGCCAGAACCGAGCTGACCGCTCGCACCCGTTATACCGATCATAAGGACTTCTCCCGTAACCTCTCCCGAGTTTGACGACCGCTCAGGTCACCGGTCACATCCTGAGCCCCGCATGCGCATCCATGCTGTTCGAAACGGGTGCAGACGATCCGCCGGCCCGCTTCGTAATACTGCACAAAGAGCCCGCTCCCCGGGGCAATGCGGGCTCTTCTTTATCTTTGTTCATCCGAGGAGCATGAGAATACTCCTTAAGACCGGATCTCCTCTCCGGCGCCCAGGGGTGCTCTCGTCACGCTGCCTTGAGCTCCCTCTGACGGGCTGTCCTGCTGTTGTTCAGGATCATCTCGGCTTCTGCTATATACCGCCTGGTGCATTCCGGCTCGCCATTGCAATTGTATTTTTCGAATATGCTGTCAACAACGGCCGCAGCATCCGGCGCAGTACGGTTAATAAAAAGGTTCTTGATCTTCGCCACATCCTGAGGGGAAAGCGATGTCACACCGTGGGCTTCCCGCAGATGAAGAGACGCCATGTCAGCAAGCCGCTCCTCTGTCGGAGCCTTCAGGACCACGCTGCATTTGTGGCCCAGTTTTTCACATGAAAACTCCTTCATGATCATTCACCTCCCAGTTTCTTTTTCTCGCAATGTCGATCTACTAAAAGTATATCACCGCCTGTGGCGCAACAGTGCTCGGGCTGCTCGCACCGGGATTGTTCCCTCTGCTGAAGTGGAATCAGCAGTTGTACGCACAAAGGCGTATTGCGGGATCATGAGATGTCTGCAGAAATTACGCTGTGCTTCATTATCTCCTGAGAAGGAGAATGGAGAGCTTCCCATGACAGACGCGGAAAATACAAACAGCCCGACCCAACAGAGGGACGGGCTACGCATTCATGCGGCAGGCGCCGTGGAAGGCTTCTCATTCGCAGCCTTGCTGCGAATCATTAGCCGTCAGGTCAGGTCCACCATCTCCCTCCGGCTTCTGCCGTCGGCTACTGCTGGTGCATCACTTCAGGCCGCCTTCCGCGTTTCCGTTTTTACCTCAGCAAGCGGCCTCCGGTCGCGCGTCTGCCGCTCGACCATCCATCCCGGGTATTCCGGCGGAAGAGCGCTCGCAGCTTCGATACGGGCTACCTGCTCCGGCGCAAGCACCAGCTCTGTCGCAGCCAGGTTATCCAGGAGCTGCTCCGACGTCTTTGCGCCGATGATGATGCTGGTGACGAAGGGCCTCGTCAGGAGCCACGCAAGCGCAACGCGGGCGATCGATGTTCCCGTGTCCGCGGACACGGCGCGCAGTTCTGTCAGAACGGCCTTCGCCCGCACACGGTCAACGGGCGGGAAATCGAAGGTCGTGCGTCGCGCACCGGCAGGCCCGGGCGTCTCAAGATCAAACTTGCCCGACAACAGACCTCCGGCCAGCGGGCTCCAGGGCAGGATGGCCAGGCCCTGGTCCATTGCAAGCGGCACGACCTCGCGCTCGATGTCCCGGCCCGCGAGGGAATAGTACATCTGGGCGCTCACGAAGCGTGCGAGCCCGCGGGACTCGGACAGGGCGATCGCCTTCATCGCCTGCCAGGCCGTCAGGTTGCTGTATCCCACGTAGCGAGCCTTCCCGCTCCGCACCACGTCGTCGAGGGCGCGCAGTGTTTCTTCGATCGGCGTATCGAGGTCGGCGCCGTGGATCTGGTAGAGGTCGATGTAGTCCATGCCCAGCCGCCTGAGGCTGGCCTCTACGGACGACAGGATGTGCCCGCGGGACAGACCCGTATCGTTCGGTCCTGTTCCGGTGCGGCTTCGCACCTTCGTCGCCACGATGACCTGGTCGCGAGGCCAGTTCAGCCTGGCGAGCGCCGCGCCCACATACCGCTCCGATTCGCCCTCGGAGTACACATCCGCCGTGTCGATAACGTTGACGCCGGTATGGAGTGCCGTGGCAATGAGCCGTTCTGCCTCATCGGGTGTCAGCCTTCCAATGGATTCCCAGAACCCCTTTCCGCCAAAGGTCATGGTCCCGAGCGTCAGCTCCGAGACATACATGCCTGTCCTTCCGAAAAGACGATAACGCATGTCATGCTCCTTTCTTCCCCCCCTTGCGGCAAATACCGGCGGTTCCCGGGAAATAACATTCGGAACCGGAGGGAACACTTTAATCATAGCACTGATAAAAATCAGGGGGCAAAACGCATAGGAGAGGAGCATGACAAAAGTATGAGTAGAGGGAGTGGAGGGACGGGAAGTTGCAGGCATCTCCCCGTGAAAGCCGTCCTCTCTGTGCAACGAATACAAACAACGGCATGCTCCCTCAGCGGCATGTTCGCTGCTACAGGAACGGGAATGGTCGGTAAAAGAGCTCCCCCCTTCGGGCTTTTCGGCCCTTTCCGCTCTGCAAGGCCAAGTACTCAAGCTCTCGAACGCACGAAAATCAGGTCTTCGCACGATTCAATTTGACCACCACTTTTTCTCCCCGTTGTCGTCATAGAGAGTCCTGGCCTGGGTGATGCTGTCCCTGCCGTCAGCAACGAGCCGGAGGGCGTGCATATGCATTTCCATGAGCGACGCAAGACCGGGCGTCTTTTCGGACAACGTGAATTCCAGGCCGCCGCCCGCGGCATCGTGAGCTCCATGTGGGGCTGATTGGCAAGCGAGCAGTAATCGGTCATGGTAAGCTTCCCGTTGTACTCATGGTATAGTGTCACCAGCTCGTGGGATGTCCCGGCAAACATTCGTTCCATGATCGCGTTCCCCCGCAGATGTCAGCTCATAGGTCGCCTTGATCGCCTCCGGTCCCTTGCCCATGTCCGCTTTTCCCTCCCAAACGCCGATGACATGCGAAGTAGCATTCTTTGATTTCATTAAGTACCAGACAAAGCGGATGTCAGACGGGCACATCGTACAATCTTCATCCGGGATGGGGGCATGATACTTTGGAGGGCATGGTGTCCTGCAGCATGCAGGAGCATTGACATCCTGAAGGATGACGGGCATGGGCGGTGATATACTAGGATCATAATCAATCGGGAGATGCCATGGCGAAGCAAACCTACTTCGGACCGGAACTTTTCACTTTCCTGAGGCTGTTGAAGAAGAACAACAACCGCGAATGGTTTCAGATGAACAAGGGGCGCTATGAGTCGGACGTTCGGGACCCGATGCTGCGCTTCATAGCCGACTTCACCGCGCCGCTTCACGGGATCAGCAACCGCTTTAAAGCCGACCCTCGCCCCCAGGGCGGTTCACTCTTCCGAATCTACCGCGACACTCGCTTCTCCCGCGACAAGAGCCCCTATAAGATCATGGCAGCGGCCCATTTCCGGCATGAGGCCGGCGCCGGCGTACACGCACCGGGTTTCTATCTCCACCTCGAGCCCGGCGAGGTGTTTGCCGCAGTGGGCATCTGGCATCCCGACCTTGATACGCTTTCGAAAATACGCGACGCGATCCTGTCCCGACCTGACACGTGGAAGCGAATCACGACGGCCGCGAAGTTCAAACAGACTTGGACCTTCTGGGGAGAATCGTACAAGCGGCCGCCCGCGGGCGTTGAACCAACGCACCCGCTGATTGGGGACCTGAAACGAAAGGATTTCGTCGTAACGGCGCCGTTCACCGAGCAGGATGCGCGGAGCCCACGGTTCCTGGAGCAGGTGGCGGAAGCATACCGGTCAGCATCAGCCTTTGCCAAGTTCCTCGTCCAGTCCCTGGGTCTCCGCTATTGAGCCGCGTCTCAATGCGCGCACATGACGACCGCGTTGGCCATGCAGAGAGCCATGAACCTTCCGGCGATAACCATATTTCTGTGCGGCGATATCATGCCCGGCAGGGGCATCGATCAGGTCCTTCCTCATCCCTCCGATCCGCGTATCCATGAGCCATACCTGACCGACGCGAGGGAGTATGCACGGCTAGCGGAAAAGGCTTCCGGCCCGATGCAGAGGCCGTTCAGCTTCAGGACGGTCTGGGGAAACGCCTTGGCGGAGTTGGACCGGCGCTCGCCCGACGTGCGCATGATCAACCTGGAGACGGCAGTTACCAGGAGCGAAGAGTACTGGGAGGGAAAAGGCATCAATTACCGGATGCACCCGGCAAACGCACCAATCCTTACCGCGGCCGGGATCGATGTTGCCACGCTCGCGAACAACCACGTCCTCGACTGGGGATATTCCGGCCTTGCGGAGACGATCGCGACGCTGAAGAAGCTGAACATCGCGCACACCGGCGCAGGCAGGAACCGGAGCGAGGCGGAAGCCCCGGCCATCGTCGATCTCGGCCGGAAGGGCCGGGTGATCGTCTTCTCTTTTGCCGTCGGGACGAGCGGCGTAGCCGATGCCTGGGCAGCCCTGAACAGCCGGCCCGGAGTAAACTTCCTCGCGGACCTTTCCCCTGACACGGTCCTTCGCATACGGGAACAGGTGCAGCGGGTGAAAAAGCAGGGAGATATCCTGATCGCCTCGATCCACTGGGGCCCGAACTGGGGATATGACATCTCACCAGAACAGGTGCGCTTCGCCCACGGTCTCATCGATGCAGCAGGCATGGACGTGATCCACGGCCATTCCGCCCACCACGTGAAGGCTGTCGAGGTCTACCACGACAAGCTCATCCTCTATGGATGCGGCGACCTTCTGAATGACTATGAAGGCATCGGCGGCCATGAGGATTTTCGCGGTGACCTGGGACTCATGTACTTCGCGCAAGTCGACCCCGCAACGGGCAGACTCCTTGCCCTGGACATGATACCGACGCAGGTACGTCGCTTCCGAGTGAACCTGGCCTCGCCTGTCGAGGCAGCTTGGCTAGCAGGCGTACTGAACCGGGAAGGTAGAAAATACGGGACGAGCGTGGAGCCGTCTGATGAAAAAAGGCTGCGGCTTGACTGGGGCGTCGCGCAATAAACGAGACTCAAAGCGCGACTCAGGCAGACTCTGGCCAGGGTTGAACCTGAAAGACACCTATTCATTTTTTCATACTATAGTACAATTGACAGCATCAGGACAGGATGCTACTTTTAATTCATGTGAGTGAGTGCCACGGAACAGGGAATTTATTGCGATGCCCTGTTCCACAGCAGGCGATTGTGAAACACGGACCGCAGCGTTCCAAGAGTGGAGGACGTCAATGGTCGCCTACATGCTCGTTCGACATAAAGTAAAGGACTTTAAAGCATGGAAGCAGGCTTACGAGGCACACTTCCCGAAGCGGGTCAAGGCAGGGCTCACGGAGCAATACCTGTTTCGGGGCGCTGACGATCCCAATGAGGTCATTGTCCTGTTCGAGGCCAAGGACCTTGCGCGCGCAAAGGCGTTCTCTGGGTCTCCGGACCTGAGAGATACCATGGTAAAAGCCGGCGTCATGGACAGGCCCGATATTTTCTTCCTCACTGACCAGTACAGTGCCATGAAGGCAGCGTCAGGTTATTAGCTCATGATAGAGTCTCTCCCTTAACTGGGCGTTGAAAAAACATTTTTAGTTTCTGTTTGTTAACGAGCAAGGCAGCCGTACCCGGATGTGCGCGAGAAATGCTGTCAAGTCACCTGCGAATGTTTGACCCCGTTCAATCCTTGTAACTGACCCCTGTTTCCCCACCTCCAAACTCAAACATCGTTTTAACGACCGTATGAAGAATATCCCTTTCGGTGAACCCTGCCCTTTGCTTGCTCGACGGCAGACGCAGTTTCATTTGGTGAGCGGCGCGGATAATATAACACTGTTATTCCCATCAGTTTCTTGACAGGCAGGCGAATGCCGCCTACACTTAATTAAATCGTTTACTACCTTCGATAATTTTCCTTAATGACCACACTACGAGAAAGGAGGTAATGGCATGAGAGTGCAAAGCTTCCTGGCGGTCGTCGCTTTCCTTATCTTGTCGTATGCGATGCCTTATCAGATCCTGCATGCAGCTGAGACAAAGAAGGCGACCAGCATCGACGAACTTGCAAAGATGTATGATTCAACCGGATGCAGAGGGTGCCATGAGGGGGTTTACAAGGAGTGGGAGCAGTCGATCCACTCGCGGTCCATATTCGGGACCGGGAGGACGGCCGCTACGATCAAAACGACTGTCTCCGTGGGGCTCATGGGCTGGCAGTATTCAGGCGTAAAAAAGCCTGAAGATGTACAGGTGAAACACCTGATGCTCTGCGCCAAATGCCACCTGCCGCAACTGGCGGATGCGACGGACGCTGTTGCAAAGGAGATCGTCCGGGAGGCCTTCATCTACTCGGACCCCAAAACGAGCGACGGGGACCGCGAAAAGGCGGCTCATAACCTGTCCAAGGTGAGCATCAACTGCCTCATCTGTCACCAGCGGAACGCCATCACGCACAAGTGGGTGGACGGGTTCCCGCAGAAGAACGAGGTCTATGGGGCGAAGAGCGGCAGTCACGCCGACCCCGCCCATCCGGTAATGAAGGTCAGCCCGATCATGGATGAGTCGATCCTCTGCGGCCAGTGCCACGGCCTCGGACCGAACTTCGAGCTGGAGAACCCCTCTCAGTGTGCAACCCTGTACGGCAGCTACCTCTGGGCGTACCGCGCCGAGGGCGGCCAGGAGCGCTGCCAGGAATGCCACATGAAGAGGAGCAAGCTCGGCCACAACATGCAGGCCTACCGCGACCCGGGCATGGCCAAGGCCGCGGTGGATTTCAAGGTCGAAACCCTCGGCTACCAGTGGCGGGACGGCTCTCGAATGGTGCCCCAGGCCCTGGTCAGAGTTGAGATGACCAACCGCGCCGGACACGCCATCCCCGATGGCTGACCCACGCCCAACCGGCTGGTCCTGGAAGTGACCGCGAGAGACACACAAGGAAAAGAATTGTTCAGACAGTCAAAGATCTACATGCCCATTCCCCAGCAGCTCGGACGCGGCGACAAGATGGGCCGCGGACCCTATGAAAAGAGCGGCATCATCCGCGATACGGGCCTGCCGCCCAACCGCCCGGTCATCGAGAAGTTCGACATCCCCTTTCCGGCGGAGTTCACCAAAAAGGACGGCAAGGATGTGACCACGCTCCAGGATTATGACATGATCGTTGACGTGGAGCTCATGTACCTGCCCTTCGGGACCGTCGAGAGCGGAAAGTTCTCATGGTTCAAGGAGACAAAGAAGGTGAGCATCGAGAAAGGCGGCGTATAGCAACGAATGCGGGAGCAGCAAATCGGCGACCGTAAGTCACCGGTTTTTCTGGCTGAATAAGCAAGCCGGCGGGAACATGGTGCTGTCATCCATGCTCGCCGGCTTTTTTCCGGAACTCCGTCGACCTCATGCTTCAGCCCCGGCTAATACCCCAGCGGTTCCCACTCCTTGAACCTGATCACTTCCTCGCCCGGGTTCGGCAGCCCGGCGATCTTCCAGGCCTTGACCGGGTCCAGGAACCGCTCGGTCACGCAGTTCCTGGGCTGATGGACATTCTTGCACACAAAACGCACAATGGGAAAGAACCGGTGCTTCCGGTAGTACTCCCGAAGGAACCTCAGGATGTCGAGCTTGTCTTCGGCCAGCTCTCCCACACCTTCCTGGGCGGCGAGAACGCCTGCTACCTCTTCCGACCAGTCATTGAGGTCTACGAGGAACCCGTCGTCATCAACAATTATCCTGAGATCCTTATAAACGATCACCGGCATGGCGTTGCTCCCCGATTTTGTGACTAATCCAGCACACACGCGTGCCGAAAGCTGCCTCTATAATATCGTCTGATGAGGCTTTGCGCCAAATCTCGATTCTGCACGCGCTCACTTTTTTTCGACCGGATACCCGGCGTCCACCCATGCGTTCCATCCGCCCTTGAGCGCGAAAACATTCTTATATCCCCGCTCCATGAGCTCGAGCACCACACGGGCACTCGTTCCTTCGTCGGGTCAGGAGCAGTAGACGATGAGCTTCTTCTCCCGGGGAACACCTTTGATCCATGATGAAACATCATGGGGATCGACCCGGACCGCGCCTTTGATCTTCCGGTCGCTGCCGCTCCAGCTGGACCCGGTCCGCGCGTCCAGGATGAGGATATTCGGATTTCCCAGGAGCGCCTTCACCTCCTCCTTGGCGATCCGGGGCGCGCTGTCGCTCGTCCAGCCGGCTGATGCGAAGAGCAGGCCCATCATGGCCATGATGAGCATGCCCGCGTATACCGCGGTTCTCCTTTTCATAAACCTGTCTCCTTGTGCGGCGAGGTTGGGTGTCGGGCCCGCGGGATGGTATCCCGCAGGATCCGGTGCGGCGTGGCTCTTGATCGAGCCTACTCCAAACATTCGCAATTTGCAAGGCCCTCGGCGGCAGGTCATGGCTGCGCTCGCTCACTCGAGGGTCGTGTGGAACCGCCGGAAGCTGGCCACGACGCTGACCACGGCCAGAATGACGAGATAGACGATGTGCTGCACGACGTAGGCGGTCTCCCCTCCCTTCAGCATGATGTTCCGGAGAAGTCCCATGAAGTGGGCAAGAGGGTCGAGGAAAGCGAGCCAGCGAAGGAACTCGGGCATGTTCTCGATGGGGAACATGAGGCCCGAGAACATGATCATCGGAAACAGGAACAGAAAGCCGGCAAGTCCTGCCTGCTGCTGGTTCCTGCAGTAGGTGGAGATCAGGGTGCCGAGGCCGACGGCGGTGCAGACAAAGGCGAAGGCCGCGATGAGCAGGACCGGGAGCGAGCCGCGCATGGGCACATGGAACGCGAACACCGCCACGGACAGGATCAGGGGCACATTGGACATCCCCAGGACGACATAGGGGATGGTCTTGCCGTAGATGACCTCCGACCGCGACACCGGCGCGCTGATCAGCATCTCGAAGGTCCCCATCTCCTTCTCCCGGACGATCGCGATGTTGGACATGATCAGGGTTGATATGAGCATGATCATGCACATGGTGCCGGGGACCATGAACACGGAGGTTTCGAGCTCAGGGTTGAACAGTACGCGTGTGCTTATCCTGATGGGAGACGAGGGCGGCTCCAGCTTCAGGTCGTCCCTCACGGTCTGTTGGACGATCGACTGGAGATAGCCCTCCACGGACTGCGCCTGGAGCACGTTGGTCGCGTTGATCAGCACCTGGAGATGTGCGTCGCCCCGGCCGAGCGCCCGCGTGAACCCTCCCGGGGGCGGGACCAGCACTGCATCCGCAGCGCCGGACTCGATCAGGGTATAGGGATCCGCTCCGCCCGGCTGCGCGGGGATGAACCACCGCCCCCCGATGCTCCGTTCGTACACGTGGCGGAGGACCGTGTCGTCGGGCGCGAAGAGGGCCGCGAGCCGGATGTTCTTCACCTCGTTCGAGATGGCTACGCCGAAGAGCGTGAGCTGGATGAGGGGCATAACGAACAGCATGATCCGCATGCGTTTGTCCCGGAGCGTCTGTGTCAGCTCTTTCTTGATGAAGCCCAGGAGCGTCCTGTTCATGGCTCGAGGTCCCTCTTGAACCGTTTTGTGGCCGCGAGGATCAGCAGGATGCAGAAGAGCGACAGCGCCAGGAACGGTCCGCCGAGCTCGAACAGGGTCGAGCCCTTCAGGAAGGTGTCTCGCGCGATGTTCATGAACCACCGCGCCGGCAGGATCATGGTGAAGTACTGGAAAAAGACCGGCATGCTCGCGATGGGGAAGATGAAGCCCGAAAGCAGTTGGACCGGAAGCATGCCGGACATCATCGCCAGTTGCATGGCCAGCGCCTGGTTGCGGGTGACGACGGAAATGAGGAGGCCCTGGGCAAGATAGGTCGCAAGGAACAGCAGGCAGCCCGCCCCGAATACGGCCAGGCTGCCAACAAAGGGAACGCCAAAGATCGTCCGGGCGATGAGGTAAACGAAGGTGACGGCAAGGACCCCCAGGACGCCGTAGGGCGCAAGCTTCCCCACGATGATCTCGATCGGTTCGACCGGCGTGGACAGAAGCAGCTCCATGGATCCGTTCTCCCATTCCCGCGCTACGGTAAGCGCCGTCAGCAGGACCGAGATCATGGCCATGACCACCACGGTCAGGCCGGGGATCACGAACCACCGGCTGTTCAGCTCCGGATTGAACAAAAATCTCGTCCGGAAATCGTAGGGCGCGGGCTGGTCGAACCCGCCGATCCTCCGGGACGCCAGGGTCTGGATGCTGCCCACGTACCCGAGAACGGGGCCGACCGTCGAATTGTCGGACCCGTCCAGGAGAACCTGCGCCTCGGCGCCCCGGCCCGCGAACAGGTCCTGCTCGAACCGCGGCGGGATGATCAGCGCGGCCCTCGTCCGGCCCGATGACACTTCGGTCATCGCTTCGCCGGGCGACAGGGCTGGGAGGACCTGGAAATAACCGGAGCTCGCAAAGGTGTCCAAAAGCCTCCGCGAGCTCTGGGTCCGGTCTGAGTCGCTCACGGCCAGGCCTACATTCTTCACGTTGAACTCGATCGCCACGCCGAACATGATGACCATGAAGACAGGCAGGCCCAAGGCGGCCCCGAGCGTGAAAGGATCGCGCAGGATGTGGTACACTTCCTTGCGGGAGATGGCCGCGGCCCTGCTCCAGACGAACGAGTTCACGGGGATTTGCCCTCCACCGACCGAATAAAGACATCCTCGAGCGTCGGCTCAATGTTCCTGATGGTGAATCTCCGTTCGAAACCGGGCCTTGCCGCTTCCCACTGCGCATCGTTTCCGACGCACGCATGGAACCGCAGCCCGTAGGGTTCGAAGAACGAGAACGCCCCATGGCGCGCGAGCGCCGATATCTCAGCGAAGGTAAGGCTTTCCTTCGGTTCGAACTCCAGCATGGGCCCTGGGAATGCGTCCCGCTTCAGCCCCGGCGGCGTATCGAGCGCGATGATCTTCCCCTCCCGCATCAGCGCGATCCTGCCGCACTGCTCGGCCTCATCCATATAATGCGTCGTGACGAAGACCGTTTTACCCTGCTCCGACAGCCGTCGGATGAGCGACCAGAACAGGCTCCGCGCGGCAGGAGAAACGCCCGCCGTCGGCTCGTCGAGGAAGATGATCTCAGGATCGTGCAGGAGCGACGCGGCCAGGGACACCTGCTGCTTCGTGCCGCCCGGCAGGTCGCGGACCATCGTGTTCAGGGACCGGTCGAAGGAGATGAAGTCCAGCAGCTCCTTCCGCCGCTCGAGCGCACGGGCCTTGTCCAGCTTCCGGAGGGAGGCGATGAAGTCCAGGTTCTCCTCGACGGTAAGATCGTTGTAGAGCGAGAATTTCTGGGACATGTACCCGACGCGAGCCTTGATGGCCCGTTCGCCGTCGTCGAAGCTCGCCCCCGCGACGCGAACCATGCCCGCCGTGGGCCGCAAAAGCCCGCAGAGCACGCGGATCGTGGTCGTCTTCCCCGCGCCGTTCGCGCCCAGGAACCCGAAGACTTCCCCTCGCTCCACGCTGAAGGAGATCCCATCGACGGCGGTAAAATCGCCGAACCGGACCGTCAGATCCTTTACGTCGACCGCGGTATCAGGCATGTTCCGTTCTCCTCACGAACAGTTCGTCAAAGTTCTTTACACCCTCGCGCTCCAGGAGCTCCCGCGGAGCGCCCGCACCGACGAGGGCTCCCCGTTCCAGGAGATGCACCCGGCCGCACCGTTCCGCCTCGTCCATGTATGCGGTTGTCACGATGATCAGGATCTGCAGGTCCAGCAGCTGGTACAGGAGCTCCCAGAATTCCCGGCGGCTGATGGGGTCGACTCCGGTCGTGGGCTCGTCGAGGAGCATCACGTCAGGCGACCGCAGGAGGGCGCACATCAGGCCCAGCTTCTTGTACATGCCTCCCGAGAGCTGTCCCGCCGGCCTTCCGCTGAACTCGCCCAGCCGGGTGATCTGCAGCAGCTCCCGCCGTTTCTGTTCGAAGCTTTCATGAGGGATCCCGTAAAGGTCGCGGAAAAAGTTGAGGTGCTCATCGATGGACAGGTCGGCATAGAGGCTCTGCTGCTGCGGCAGGTAGGCGAGGCCCGGCCGGACCTCTTCGAAGGGAACAGGCAGCCCGTCCCGGAAGAACTCGATCGTTCCCGCGGCGGGTCTCATCAGGCCGAGGATGAGCCGCATCAGGGTCGTCTTCCCCGCTCCCTCGGGCCCGATGACGCCGTGCATCACGCCCGGTTCGAACTGCAGCGTGACTCCATCGAGCGCCGCCCGCTGGCCAAAAGACTTCTTGACGCCGCGGACCGCTATGGATATCCGGTTCTGCGCCATGGACTATTCCCCGGGCAGTTTGACCTCGATCGTCATTCCCGGCTTCAGTATCTCTTCCTGGTTCGATTCCCGGAAGCTCACCTTGACGCCGAACACGAGCCGGGTCCGCTCTGCACGGGTCTGGACGTTCTTAGGCGTGAATTCCGCCTCGTCGTTGATCTTGACGATGGTGCCGACGAATTCCCGGTTGTTCAGCTCCGGCAGGTATCCCTTGAGCTTCATGCCCGCGTGGAGCCCTGCAACGGCGGGCTGGGGCACGTAGAGGTAGGCCCAGATGTCCCGGATATCGGCCAGCGTCAGGAGCTTGGTCCCGACGCTCATCAGTTCGCCCGGTTCGTGATACCGACTGAGCACGACGCCGTTGATCGGCGACTGGACCGTGCACCAACCCAACCGGACGTCGGCGTCCTCTTTTTTGTTCTTCACCTGGTCCATCGTGTCCTGGGATGCCGTTCCCGCCTTGTACAGGCCGAGCGTCCTGCGGTAGTTCTCGTTCGCCAGCTCCGAGGCTACCTTGACATCCTCGCAGGCAAGGACCACGAGTTCCTGGTTCTCAGCGACGCGGTCGCCCTCCTGCACGTGCACGGCCTGGATGGCCGAAGATATCCGGGCGGACAGATCGACCTTGGTGGCCTCGAGCGTTCCCGAGTACAGGAACTCGCCGCGGAAGAACATGAACTTTGCAGAGATCGCGAGCGCGACGACCGCTCCGACAAGGATGATCTTCTGGGGCTTCTTCAGGGCAGGCATGGTTTCGATCCTCTCGATAGGCTTATTTCGGGGCGATCCCGTGCAGAAAGAGACGGACCGTCTGACGGACCCACAGGGTCCGGTACTTCCCGTCCTGGAGCGACAGGCCGAAATACTTTTTTTTGATCTTGTCGATCACAGTCTGGTGCTGCACCTGGCTCATGAGAAATCCTGCAGCGGAGAACGCGTCCACGTCCGCTGCCAGGAGCTTGTTCTTCCTGGCCTGCGTAAGGAATTCAACGAGGCCGGTGAAATGCCTGTGGATCGTGTTGCGGAACACCGCCTCGCTGGTGGCGTCGAACATCTCGATCCCTCGCTGGATGAGCAGAAAGATCGCGGGCTGGTGGATCATGGCTTCCAGGGTCTGGCGGAGGAAAAGCTCAAGCCGCACGGTGAGTTCCTCTGCGTTCTGCGGCGGCTCGAGGACCTGCCGGGCCCGCTCCAGACGCTCCGCGTCGAATTGCTCGACGATGTGGCGGTACAGGTTCTCCTTCAGGCCGAAATGATAGTGGATGGCCGCGATGTTGACTCCGGCTGCGCGGCAGATCTCCTTCACCGACGTTCCGTCGTATCCCCGCTCCGCGAAGAGCCGCGTTGCCGCCGACACGATGCGGGCAACGGTATCCTCCCCGTCGCCTGGCTCTGCCGGTGCGCTGCGCCTGCCCGCCGGCCGACCGGCCGCGGCCGTTGTTCCCGCGCTTCTCATGAAAAGAGCATACCACAGGGCCGATACATTTTCAATCGATCGATTGACATTTCCAACCGTCCACTTTATACTCGTATCCAGAAGCCTTCCCGGACGGACGAGCGCGACCGGTCCGGGAAGGAAAACCCTATGAGCCCTTCATGTTCCCTCAAGACCGCTCTTGCCCTTGCGGCCTGCCTTGCGGCAGCCGGCTGCGTCGTGGGACCCAATTACCGGACGCCCGGGCAGCCAGAGGTCGCCTCCTACACGTCCGGGAGCCTCCCCGCTGAGACCGCGTCAGCGCCAGGGACTGCCGGCGCTCCGCAGCGACTTGTACCCGGCAGGGACATCCCCGCCGAGTGGTGGACCCTGTTCCGCTCCCCTGAGCTGGACCGACTGATCCGACAGGCGCTGGCCGGCAATCCGAACATTGCCGCTGCGCAGGCAACGCTCCGCCAGGCGCAGGAGCTCCTGCAGGCGACGATCGGCGCGGTTGTCTATCCCAAGGTGGATGCAGGAGCTTCGGTCGTACGGGAAAAGATATCGGGCGCGTCCCTGGGCCAGCCAAATCTCGTGATAAGCCCCTTCACGCTGTACAACGCCTCCGTGAACGTCTCCTATTCGCTGGACCTCTTCGGCGGCGCCCGGCGGGAACTCGAGTCCCTGGAATCCCAGATCGATGCCCAGAAATTCCTTCTGGAGGGCGCCAGGCTCACGATCGCGTCGAACGTCGTCACAACCGCTGTCCAGGAAGCATCGCTCCGGGCGCAGCTCGATGCGCTGCGGGAGATCGTGGCCGCCCAGGAGAAGGAGCTCGATCTCGTCCAACTCCAGTACCGGCTCGGGGGAGCCGCCCGCATCGACGTGCTTTTCCAGCGGACGCAGCTCGCGCAGACGCGGGCCCTCCTTCCGCCGCTCGCCAAGGAGCTGAGCCGGACCCGGCATGCGTTGACGGTCCTCGCGGGCCGTTTCCCTGTCGAAGCCGGGCAGCTTCCCGAGTTCACGCTCACGGGACTCACTCTTCCGGGGGAACTCCCTCTCGGCATCCCCTCATCGCTCGTCCGGCAGCGTCCCGACATCCGGGCATCGGAAGCCCTGCTGCATGCGGCGAGCGCCCAGATCGGAGTTGCAGAATCGAACCGGTATCCGCACATAACGCTGACCGGGAGCTTCGGCTCCCTGACCACGACGGCCGGTGATCTCCTTTCCGGCGGAACAGGGGTCTGGAACATCGGAGCAGGACTGCTGCAGCCGCTCTTCCACGGCGGGGAAGTGAGCGCCAAGCAGCGGGCCGCCGTCGCAGCATACGACCAGGCGGAAGCGCAGTACCGGGCCGTGGTGCTGCAGGCCTTCGGGGAGGTGGCCGATGTGCTGCGCGCGCTCGAGGCCGATGCGAACATCCTTCAGGCGCAGGCCGATGCCGAGTCCGCGGCGCATGATACGCTCGAGCTCACGCGGAAGCAGTTCCAGCTCGGGGGGGCGAACTATCTTGCCCTCTTGATCGCCGATAGGCAGTATCTGCAGACCCGGATCAACCTGGTCCAGGCCCAGGCCGCGCGCTTCGCCGATACCGCCGCTCTTTTCCAGGCGCTCGGCGGCGGATGGTGGAACCGGCAGACGGCAGCGGGATCGGAGACGAAATGAGGAGAAGCCGTTCACGGGACCGGCCGTGGAAAAAGAGGCTGACGGTAAGAGGAGGGACATGGGGTTTGGAAACGTTACCATCCCCGAAAATCAGGACGAAAAAAAGGCCGGGAGGCAATTCCTCCAGGCCCTTTCTGTTTTTAGCAGGGTTCTAACGCGTACGGGGCTTGAATGTCCTCGTGCCCGATGGGTGGCGGGCCGCCGGCGCGCTGTGGGGAGCGGCGCTGCGCTGCGGGTGAGCGGTTCCCTGTTTTCCGTGCTCGGGCCGGCCATGGCCGGGCGAAGTCTGGGAAGTCCGCGTTCCGGCATGCGGCGCATGGGCATGGCGTCCCGCCGGTCTCGGGGCAGCGGCGTGACCCCTCGCCTGTTCCGGCCGCTCCGGTGCGCGGCGGCGCTGCGGCTCGCGCGGGGGCCGCGCAAACTCAGCGTCCCGGGCGGGCGCAGGCTTATGGTAGTCGAAGCCCTTCAGCGTGCGGCGCTCGATCTTTTCCCCGAGCACGCGCTCGATGCTCCTGACCAGAGGCTCGTCCTCTGAGCTCACGAACGTAAAGGCGTCGCCGGTCTTTGCCGCGCGGCCGGTCCGGCCGATGCGGTGCGTGTAGGCGTCCGTGGTGTCGGGCATGTCGTAGTTGATGACGTGGGAGATCGAGGAAACGTCGATGCCGCGCGCGGCGATGTCCGTTGCCACGAGGATCCGGTACGAGCCGTCGCGGAACCCGTCGAGCGCAGCCTGGCGCCGGTTCTGGGACAGGTTGCCCTGGAGCGAGGCCGCCTGGTAGCCCGCCTTCTCGAGCTGCTGCCCGATGCGCTTTGCGCGGTGCTTGGTGCGCGTGAAGATCAGGATCGACTCCGTGTCGGTGTGTTTCAACAGTTCCATGAGCAGCGCCGTCTTGAGGTGCTGCGCCACCGGGTACAGGGCGTGCGCGACGGTGCCCGCCGGCGCCGTGTGCCCTACCTGCACCGTGACCGGGTGATGCAACACTTCGTGCGCCAGCTTCCTGATATCGTCCGCCATGGTTGCCGAGAACATCAGCGTCTGTCGCTTGACGGGAAGATGCTTGATGATCCTTCGCACATCGGGCAGGAACCCCATGTCGAACATGCGGTCCGCCTCATCGAGCACGAGCACCTCGAGATGGGACAGGTCGATCGTCTTCTGGCTGATGTGATCGAGCAGGCGGCCGGGACAGGCCACGACGATATCAACGCCCTGCCGCAGCTTCTGGATCTGGGGATTCAATCCGACGCCGCCGTAGATGGTGCAGCTCTTGAGGTGCGTCATTTTCCCCAGTTCGCCGATCGACACATGGGTCTGTTCGGCAAGTTCGCGCGTCGGCGCGACGATCAGGGCGCGCACCCTGCCCCGCTGTCCCGGGAGCAGCCGCTCCAGGATCGGCAGCACGAATGCAGCTGTCTTGCCGGTACCGGTCTGGGCAAGGCCCATGACGTCCTTGCCTTCGAGCACGGGCGGGATCGCTTGCTTCTGGATCGGCGTCGGCGTTTGATAGCCGAGCGCTTCTACGCCCGCCGCTATTTTGGGATGGAGCTTGAACGAACTGAAATTCATCGTACCTTCTTTCTGTGCGGGTCATTATCCGGGAATCTGCTTCCCCTGCCGCGTGATGACTCTATTCTGCTGGAGGACAATACTTTATCCGGTATATCATTGTCAACATGAAAGAATCGATTCAAAGGCGGCGGACAACCTGCTGAATGCAAGATCATAGATCGATCCCCACATTTTTGCTGACAACTCCTTGACAAGGGTCATTGCGGAATGCTATTCTTAACCCTGATCTTGTTTCGATTCATAATACCAAAGGGAACGGAGGAGAATAACATGAAAGTTGTAAAGTCGATCGTAGTAATCGCATTAGTTCTGTTGGCTTTTGCAGGTGTTGCGCTTGCAATGGAGCAGTCCGGAGTGGTCAAAGCGGTGGATGTGCAGAAGGGCATGCTTACGCTCACGAGCGGGACCATTGATGTCGGCTTCGACTGCGAGCAGGGCTCATTGATCAAGGATGTGAAGGTAGGCGACAAGGTGACCGTGGAGTACACGGAAAAGGGCGGCAAGAAGGTGGTCACCAAGGTTGGTCCCCAGAAGGCGAAAGCACAGGTCGGCTGCTGATGATGCAACGGATGCTACTGAAAAGGCGGGCAAATGCCCGCCTTTTTTATTCCCTCCGCCGCACCCGATCCATCAGCCTATCCTCTGAGGGCGCGTCTCCGGCTTGATGCTCCGCTTTCCCCCTATCGCCTTTTTGCCGAACGCTTCGCGTCCATCTCTCGCCCCTAACCCTTGATGCCTCCCGCCGCGCACCAGTCGTGCTGCGCTAATACTTTGTTCATAATACAGAACCGGATCAATCCTAGTTTTATCAGGGCTGTGCTAAGATTATACTACGCACGAAACGAAAGACCCCGTGACGTTCGGAGGGGCGAAAGCGTCGGGACCCATCGATTGCGGGTCACATGGATCGCAGCATCCTGCTCGGTCCTGACGTCGCGGTCGAGCGCTGTGATCGGAGGAGGCCATGAAAAAACGCAGACTCGGAAACTCCGGACTCGAGATCATGCCCCTCGCGCTGGGGGGAAACGTTTTCGGATGGACCGTGGATGAGCAGGCCGCGTTCAGGATCCTGGACGCCTTCGTGGACGCAGGAGGGAACCTGATCGACACGGCGGACGTATACTCCCGGTGGGTCTCCGGAAACAGGGGCGGCGAATCGGAAACCATGCTCGGCAAGTGGCTCAAACAGAGCGGCAAGCGCGACCGGGTCCTGATCGCCACGAAGGTCGGCAGCGACATGGGACCGTTCGGGAGGGGGCTTTCGAAGACCCATATCCTGCGGTCCGCGGAGGACTCCCTCAAGCGGCTGCAGACGAACGTCATCGATCTCTATCAGTCGCACCGGGACGACCCGAACACGCCGATCGAGGAAACGCTGGAAGCGTATGGAATGCTGATCGGGCAGGGCAAGGTCCGCGCGATCGGCGCGTCGAATTTCAGCGTCGAGCGGGTCGCGTCTTCGCTCGATGTCAGCAGCCGGAAGGGCTATCCCGCATACCAGAGCCTGCAGCCGCGGTACAACCTCTACGACCGCATGGATTTTGAAGCGGACCTCGAAGCTCTGTGCCGGGCTAAGGACCTGGGCGTGATCACCTATTATTCACTGGCCAGCGGGTTCCTGACGGGCAAGTACCGGACGCGGAACGATCTGTCAAAGAGCCTCCGGGGCCAGGGCGTGGGGATATACCTGAACCAGCGGGGCTTCCGGATCCTCGATGCTCTGGATCTCGTCGCGAAGGAATACGGCTCGACTCCCGCGGCCGTCTCCCTGGCCTGGCTGATGGCCCGGCCCGGCGTCACCGCGCCGATCGCGAGCGCGACGAGCGTGGAACAATTGCAGGACCTGGTCGCGGCTACGCGGCTTGAGCTTGATCGTTCCGCAATCGAAACACTGAACGAGGCGAGTGCATAGCTCCGGCCCGGGGGCGGTCTTGAGGAGAACGAGATATGAAAAACGGAACTGCACGCAAAGGCGAGAAGCCTGCAGCGCTCATCTATGATGCCGCCTGCCCCATCTGCCGCGGCACCGTCTCCTGGATCAGGGAGAACGAGGTCGCTGATTCCTTCGACATGGTGCCATGCCAGTCGGACGAGAGGGCCGGCCAGTTCCCGGGGATAGAGCCTGGTGCATGCATGCGGGCCATGCATCTCGTGCTTCCCGACGGGAAGGTCCTGGTCGGCGAAAAGGCACTGCCGAAGATTATCGCCCGCCTCAAAGGGTACCGTGTTGCCGCGTTCCTGTTCGCCCTGCCCGGAGCAGAAGCGCTCTCCCGCATTGCCTATCGCTGGTTCGCGGAGCGAAGGTACCGCATCGCGTCGATCCTTTTCCATTTGACCGGTAACAGGAGACACGTAGCGTAGCATGCTGGCAATTGGGAAGTCGTGACAGCAATCATCACACCTTCATCCTTTCGTATCATCGTATCATGCACAGGAAACCGCCTGTCTTGAAATTCGCCTTTTTTGCGCTATAGTTGCTGTATACCTCCATCTGCGAGCTCCATTCAGCATCAAGACCACGAGAAGACCATTGGCCAGGGTCAGAGGAGGACCATTATGAACAGATTCAGAGCTTTGAGCACCCCACTTACCAAAACAGCTTTCTTCATCCTTTCCGCGATGATCATAACCGCATCCGGAGCGCCTGCGCTCTTTGCAGCCACCCCGGATCAGGACCTGATGAACAGGGCCAGAGCGGTGTTTGGACCGCTCCCCGCATCCATGCCGTCCCCGGAAAATCCCATCACCCCCGAGAAGGCCAAGCTGGGGAGCATCCTCTACTGGGAATCCCGCATTTCCGTTGACGGGACCGTGAGCTGCGCGAAATGCCACCCCCCCGGCCTCTATGCCGCGGACGGCCTCAAAAAAGCGGTCGGAAACCATTGCAAGGACAACCCGAGGAACTCGCCCTGCATCCTGAACTCCGCGGCCCAGATATCGGAGCATTGGATCGGCAACCGCGTGAGCGTGGAAGATCAGGCCAAACAGGCGCTGATCGGCCCGCCTTCCTACGGCATGCCCTCTTATGAGTCCGTGGAGAAGGTGTTAAAAGGGATGAAAGCCTACGTAGCGCTGTTCAAGGAGGCGTTTCCCGGCGACAAAGATCCAGTGACCGCGGACAATTTCGCGAAGGCCGTGGGAGCCTTTGAGCGGACGCTCGTGACTCCGGCGGCCTTTGACGATTTCGTGAACAACAAGCCTTCGGCCCTGTCGGCGCAGCAGAAGCGGGGCCTCCAGGATTTTCTGGACACGGGGTGCATGACCTGCCACTTCGGCCCCTTTTTTGGCGGCCAGATGTATCAGAAGTTCGGCGTCTTCGAACCGTATTGGAACGCCACGGCCAGCCAGCCAATCGATGAGGGGCGATTCGCGGTAACAAAGAACGCTGCCGATAAATACCTGTTCAAGGTGCCCATTCTCCGGAACGTCGCTGAAACGAAGCCGTATTTTCACGACGGCTCCGTGGAGAAGCTTGAAGACGCGGTCACGATCATGGCCAGGATCCAGCTGGCGAAGGAACTTTCCCGCGAGCAGGCAGCGGACATCGCCGCCTTTCTAAAATCATTGACCGGAACGGTTCCCGATTCGCTCCTCAAGGCACCGGTCCTTCCCGCGGCGGAATGATTGGTCCATGGTAAGAGGTATAATATGGTCAAGGATGGCGCCTTGACAGGGAACCGTGTCAGAGCCGTCCATGAGGAGGTGCACCATGATAGTACGTACCGCAGAAGCCCAGTGGGAGGGCGGTCTTAAAAAAGGGAAAGGGAAGATGATGTTTGGCAGCGGAGCCTTCGAAGGCAAGTATTCCTTCGGGTCGCGGTTCGAACAAGCGCCGGGGACCAACCCGGAAGAACTGATCGCAGCGGCGCATGCCGGCTGTTTCAGCATGGCGCTGTCCATGATCCTGGAGCAGGCCGGATACACGGCCGGTCACATCCACACCGTGGCGAAGGTCTTCGTTGAAAAGACAGGCGAGGGCTACAAGATCTCGGGAATAGAGCTCGACACGGAAGGCAAGGTGCCCGGGATAGACGAACGGACGTTCCGGGAGAAGGCGGAGGCGGCCAAGAAGGGCTGCCCCGTGTCAGTGGCCCTGTCCGCCGTGGACATCAAGCTCTCCACCAGGCTGTTGACGCTCGCCGCATGAGCGAGGCGACGTCAGCGGAAACACGAAGGAGGGAAGCTCGAGGGTCTGCAATGATGCTGACGCGAGGTGAAGTACGGAAGAGGCATGACGACTCAAGATGTTCATCAGTCCTTAGTCAGTGGTCCGAGCGAGTTCGTATCAGGGCAGGAAAAGAAGAGAGGGAGAGGCCGAGCCTCTCCCGGATTCGGCGGGACGAATCTAGCAGCCTACGTCGGGTTTCTTGGCCGGCGCAGCAGCACCGGGTGCCTTGAGGGACTTGAGATAGGATATCAGGTCCTTCATTTTTTCGGACTTCACGTCGAGAGCCTTGCCTTGGAGCGCCATGGTGATACAAATATTAACAGCCTCTTCGAGAGATGTGTACTCGCCGCCCGGATTCTTCCAAAGCTTTTTTTCGCCCACGCCGAAGAGGCCTTTCCCCTCGGGATGGCAGGTATTACATGACCGCCCCGAAGTGCCGCCGCCGAGTTTCGTATCGTTGAAAAGTATCTTGCCGCGCTCCTCAGGGGTCATCGCCGCTGCAAAGACCGTTGCCGAGACGATCAGAATAACTGCAATGAACGTCAATGCCTTCATTCGGTCTCACCTCCTTTCCCGCATGTATTGAACACATTGATTCGAACGCGTGGTACCATGCCTCGAAATTCCGGGATGCATCAGAGGAACGCTCTACGTCGCCTGTGCACGGGAATGACGCGGCAGCGGGGCGAGAGAGAACATCGTTGCTCTGCATCACCGTCCGCATAAGAAGAATAAGTAAGAAGTTGACAGATTTACCCGGCGACGCAGGACTGGCCGGAGAAAGAACTTTCACGGTTCGCCAGACGGCCCCGCTTGACTACGGAAAGTCCCCGCGCAACGGCGGGCCATAGGGGAAATGTAGCAGAGAACAGGAGAAATGTCAAAATCGCGCCAAAAGACGGGCTGGATGATATTCATCGATCAGAGCCAAGCGGACGGCCCGGACCGTACGCCGTCAAAAAAGGATCATCTCCCGGATGAAGGCTCCGAGCCCCTTGTCCACCCGGGTGATGTGAAGCAACCACCAGTTCGTGATCCAGTTCCGCCATTCGCCGATCATCAGCTCCGAGACGCCGTCCCTGGTCATTTCGTTCTTGAATTCGGCAAAATCCCGCCGGAACGCCGCGTGCTCGGACAGGTGCCGGTCGTGGTCGGTGTACCCGTAGAGAGCGTACTTTTCCATGTACCGCTCTTCCGTGCCGAAGTGAAAATTCATGTACCCTTCGAGGTAGTCAAAAAATTCGGCGAGGGCCGAGGCATCCGGCCTGCTTTCGAGCGCTTCCAGGAACCGGTTGATGCGGAAAAAGAGCTCCTTGTGCTGGTCATCTACTTCAGATACATTCACGGACAGATCAGGCGTCCAGGTGAGCATGGCGGCACTCCAGGTAAATGGCTCTGCTGCTCATATCACCCGGCCAGCCGGGACACTGCACCCGAGGGTCCGTTCTCAAGGTCATTGAAGACCGTGTCCGTTGAAGTATGCCGAGTATTTCCTATCAGTCCCCAAAATGTGATTTTGAAGCCAGTTCTTTAAAAAACCCAATATCTCCAGGTTCAGGATGAATCCTTCTCCTTCCGCGCGCGCCTTCAGATCCATGGCCTTTTCAACGAAGTGGTCATGCTCCGCCTTATGCGCCGGGTATCCGGGGAAGCTGAAATGCTTCATATATTTTTCCTCTGTCTCAAAATGGACAGAGGCATAATCAACCATGCCGACAATGATCGCCTTTTTCACTTCGCGCCCCTTATTTGCGAGCATTGCCTCATGAAGCGTGTTGATCATGCCGACCAGCTTTTTGTGCTGTTCGTCTATCTCCTTCACCTTCACGCTGAAATCATCGGACCACACAAGATAAGCCAAGTTCATCCTCCTCTTTTTCACCCCCGTCTCGGCGAGCCCTCTTTCTTATCGGTCAGCGGGGCAAGAACTTTAATGATGCGCGCTTGCCAATATCAATTTCTTTTCCCGGGAACTTCGAACTCGCGGATGCAGCCATGGGTCGTCAGGACGCAACAGAGTGAAGAGACCTCGTATGATGGAAAGGCAGGATTAAAATATGATATAAAGCAGATACTTTCGTCCTATCGCTATATTATGCAAAACGGACTAATTTTCTGCTGAAGAAGGCCCGGCAAGGATAGCCAGTTGGACTCATGATGGAAGGCGATAGTCACGAGAATGATGCGGTCTACAAGGTATCGGTGAAAGCACGCGCTGCCGACGACGGAATGACACTGCACCTCCAAATGTTTGAGTTTCACGATGGGCCGCGCGTCTTACAGCGTATTGAGATAGGCAATGAGGTCTTCCATCTCCTCGTCGGAAAGATAGGCAAAGGAGGGCATGCGGCCCATGGGCTGGCGAAGCTGGAACCGGATGCTCTCTGCCGTTGCCGGGTGCTTGCTCACGGGGAGCGTGGGGTTCTTGAGCAGTCCCTTGAGCCCCGGTCCTACGATCGTGTTCGTGCTCAGCGGGTCGTGGCAGGCAGCGCACCGCGATGCGAACAAGGTCCTGCCGCGCTCGACACTCATGCGATCGGTCCTGACCGCCTGTACGCCCGGTCCACCGGTACGCTCTATGGCAAGGAGCGGCCCTCTGATCCGGTAGAACACGCTCTTGTCCGCGGTCAGGTCGCGCCCGAACCGGCTTATGGTCAGGTAATATCCCGCCGACATGCCGACGAGCACCACGCTCATGATCCCGATCACGGTACCGATGACCTTCGCCTGGGCGTACAACTGCCGGAACGACCGCACGAACAGCACCTTTACGATCAAGAGCGCGGCGATGGTGAGCGCGAGCAGAATATGCAGCGCGGCGCGCGGAGACGGCTCCGATCGGGACGCGGCCATGAAACTGACGCAGAGGAAAGAGACGAGCAGGAAGATTAGGATAAAAAGATAGCCCGCGGCCCTGTGGCGATGCCTGAACTGCTCTGGCCGAGCCGAATCCAGTCCTCCTCCGAAGACCTTGAACATGGTGTACATGCCGTAGACCGCAGGAGCGAGCAGCATCAGGGAAAGGAGCGATTTGAGGAAGAAGATCGTCACGAGCGCATCTCCGGGCGAGGACGAACGGGAGGCGGCTGTTTATCAGCGGTCCTCACTTGCATGAAACTATCAGAATATCCCGAGGATGTCAAACCACAGCAGGAAGACCCGACTGCGACTGGACCGGCCCGAAGGGTGTGATCCGGCCTTGCCGGGTGGAAGGGGGCCTGTGCGAGCAGTGGATCAGCTCCTTTGCCCCGCGATCCCCTTCCGCGCAGCGCGGACCCGGTAAAGGGTCTTTCGGTCATCGTCCTGTATCTTTTCGATCAGACCCTGGGTGACAAGATCTGAAAGGACTTCCTTGACGAGCACCCTGTGCTGGTCGCCCTTCAGCTCCGGCATCCACCCCCGGGCAATGCCCTCAAGCGTATCCTGGGCATCGGGATTCTTGGACAGATGATCGAGGATCGCGCGAGCGATCAGCGATCTATCAGGACGGCAAGTGTCCATGGCAATCTCCTGTAATTCCCTGGCCAGCGGCATTACCGGCGGGGTCATGAATCATGACGATGGAACATGCTCGGTACCGCCGAGCGGGGCAGGTAAGCGGAGGGGACAGCCCCTGGAAAGACGTTAGCAGATAACGGGGAAAATGTCAAAACAGGAGACCGGGATCCGTTCTCACGGATACGCTCCTGTTTCTCGCCTTCTCTATTTCGCGCCTCCCCGTTTTGAACGTCGGAGGCGCCAATTCTTCCTCCCTCTTTACGAGAGCCATGAAATCGCATTTCCCGCAGTCATTCAGTTTTTGCGCGAACGTCCCCTCCATCCTTCCGCCGCAGAACGAACCCGCGACTGCCCAGCATGCTCTGCCGGCGCCAATCCCCCCATGGGTGCCGTCCAGGTCCTCGTTGATGGTTACCGGGCAGGGTCCGAGATCCCGGACCCTCTCCCCGCCAGGCTGACGTTCGCACTGCTTGAACTCCCAGCAGTTTATTTTTTTCATGAAATCCTCCTCCGGAATGCGAGCCTGATGCCATGCTGCTCTCTACGGTGACCTCCCCTACCAAGAAGACGCTGTGCGTGCGCAGGTCGATCGTGCGCTCAGTCGACACAGAACGTAAGGCCGATCAGGAGCGATCCATCCCCGGCCGGCTGGATCCACCGCACCTCGGCATCTTCGGTAATAAGCGGGGCCTTTGACCACAGGTGAATCACCTGACGGAGCTTTAAAGAGTGCCTCGTCCTGATGCAGATCCCGCAGGAGCTCAGGTTCAACGCGCGTGCCTGGTTTATCTCGTTCCTGTTCATGACACGATAGTGAACCTTCGTGTCTGCGGAACAGGGCAGGCGCGGCGCCTTGCGCATGATCAAAAGCGGTATCGTCAGGTCCATCCGCTCCTGGCAGCTCCGGACCCACTTCCCGAATTCGTCGAGATCAAGGGGATCGTGGAAAACGGCCACGTCCCCTGCCTTAACCGCGTCTACGCAATCGTTGGCGGACGCTCCAGTGATGATCGCTTTATGGTGTGGTTCCGGTATACTGCAGTGATGGGTCTGTGACGTGAGGAGCCGTGCACTGCTCACGTGCGGCCCCTTGTTCCCAATGACGACGAGGTCGCAGCAGGACGTTATGCTTGCGCCGCGAGATGCCTCCACGCTCCGGTAGAAAGGGCAAAAATCAAACTGCGCGACGACGATCGTTTCATAGCCCCCGGCCTCGAAGAACTGCTTCAACGCCTTTTTCGTCTCCGCCCCTTCCTCGAACAGAATGACTCTCGGCCTTCTCATGATGCACCTCCTGCGGGGAATGGCATCCCAAATCCAGCCTGCGTGGAGCTATGAACGATAGGGTCCTGTTTTCTTTAGTCCTCCCGGGCGCGGATCGCAATCGCCCTTCCGAAGATATTCCTATTTAAATAATAGAGGTCCCGGGTCCACGTGTCAAGTCACCGGAACATGGCAGAGCAAATGCAGCAGAACGGATAGGATCTGCAGGTGCTACAAATGGTGACGTTTTTCTCTTCTAAGCATATTCGACATTAAAAGGAGAACAGGAGCAGGCGAAGGCCTGGAGGGTCTGCCTTTCGTTGCCGGGATGGCAACGGGATGCTTCACAGGGCAAGGCATGAAGCAACTATATGAGCCGGAGAGACCGGTCGTCAGCTGCCGGGAAACTTGTCGAGGGGAGCATTTGAGCACGATGCCCCTCCCCCGCATCTCGACGACTTGCCGCCGCACAGGGGATGCCAGTTCTTGAACCCGTAGTAGAACACGATTGCCGCAAAGAGATAGGCAGCTGCCAGGATGGATATGATCATCAGGAATATCGACATGGTCGCATCTCTCAACCTGCATCAAGCGGACGTGCCGCAACCGGGCACGATCTGCTCTTACTACTATTATAGCGTATACGAACCGCGCAGGCGGAAAGTGTCACCATGGCCGCTACCCCGGGAGGCATCAAAACGAGGCCCGGGAAAATTCTTCGGGCCTCGTCAAAACGATTGCGTTAGTGAAGCTTCGTGCCGGTTGTCCCGTCTTAGTTATCTGGCCGCCCGGGACGCACCATGACCAAGCGGAAGAGGCCTGTTCTCCTTTGACGGAGAGTGCCGGCCCCTTCTCTCGTACCGCTCCATGCCGAGGAACATGGCCCCGGCAAGCGCGAAGAGTGCCACGACAAAGACCCAGTGGTTGATGCCGGTCAATCCCGGCAGCGTTACCGAGCCCATATCCGATATCTTGTAGAAGGGCTCGATCAGCGGGAAGACCGCCGAGAAGATCAGGGTCCCGGCTCCGATCCCGAACATCGTCGCAAGGGCATCGAGCCTGCCGGAAGCAAGGCCGGCCACGGCAGTGCCGGGACAGTATCCGCTTACGAGGTAACCGAGTCCGAAAAGCGCTCCCCCTGCCAGCTGGGGCCAGAAGTACGTGGGTATGATCCATATTCTGCTCATGTCAAGGATCTTCAAGTCTGCGAGCAGCACAAGACCGGTCGCTGCGACGAGGATCGCGGTGAACATGGCCTTCGGTACGCTGAAATCGGACAGATAGAAAACACCCGTTAGTTTGTGCGGGTTGCCCAGCCCTCCCCGTTCGAGAAAGAACCCGAAGAACGCCCCCAGAACGACGGCCATCACTAGATTGACGTTGTCACTCAAGAGTAAAGGCGCGCTCATGACCATAACCTCCTGAAGAGAGATGCGAACAGGAATCCGCTGGCAAACATGGCGATGACGAAGACCCAGCCGGACAGAGCAAATTGGGAGCCGCCGGTGAGCGCTACGCCGCTCGTGCATCCCCGCGCGAGCCTGCTGGCGAACCCGAGGAGCGCTCCTCCCCCGAATGCCGTCATCGCCCGCATCCCGACGGTCATGGTCGCGGCCCGGTCGAACCGGAGTTTGAAGCTTCTGCTCAAGGCAACGCCGAGGAACGCGCCGAGGAACACCCCGGCCACTTCAAGGACGGTCCAGTCCCTGAAAGGGGATGTTTCCAGGTACTTCTCGAGGTACGTCAGCGTCGCCGTGTAGCCGGGCAGCACCTCCCTCATGGCCGTCCCGGCGCCAACCGTGAATGCCCGCGAAGCGCCCAGCCCCTGGCCCGCAATTACGAACGATGCCAGGAGGGCCAGGCCGATCCCGGCGCCTGCCAGATAAGGAGACCAGTAACCGCTCTTGTTCATATGCACCTCCCCTTTTTTTCGCCAGTGAAGATTTCGGCTCCGCTGGTCGATGGTTGCATTACCGCATGCATGTGCGGTCTCAACTGAACATCCGGGGGAAAGAAAGGCTCTCGCAGCCATGGAGCGAACGCTGACTTCCCGTGACGACCGGCACTGTTTCATAGTTTCGAATTTTATTAACCTTAATTAATTATTGACCGGGGCACGTCAATTGTCAAGAGCCATGACGGTCCAGGGTGGCAATAGAACGTTGTTTGGCTTGACCATGCAGGACGTCTAGGAAATATCTCCGGGCGTGCATCGATGGGGCCCGCGCCGGATATTGACAGGATGTATCGGAGGGCCACGATGTGTGCAGGCACGCGCTTACGCGTTACGACCATTTCATGCGGCAGGTGAGATCTGGGTGATGTGAAGACCTGGCCAGGAGCCCGAGGCCCGACGGCGCTGTCCGTTATAGTTTCGTTCCCATGCCGACTTTTCCCCCCGGCTCGCCTGCCGAGATGGCGTTGTGGATATACTGCCGGATGAACGCTTCGTCCTCGGGCGCGATCTTGGTGAAGTACAGCCCCATGCCGGTCTCGCGGCCCAGTGCAGGGCCCGGATAGTCGCTGAACAGCACCATGGCGTCAACGCTCACGGGCCGGTCCCCGAGCATGAATTGCACCGCAAGCTTCTCCCGCTCTGCGGCGGGATACCGTGTCTCCACGTACATGCCCTTTGCGGAGAGAACGGTCTCGCACCCGTTTGCGCTGCACTCCAAGGGGTCGCTGTTCACGTACACCGGCAGCCGAAGAAGCATCCGGAGGTTCCGGCGCGGCACGCGTTCGAGCGCCTTCTGGACCGAAAAGTAGAGTTCCTCCGCCTCGACCGGCCAGGCAACGCATTCGGCGGCACCCGCCGCGAGACAATCCTTCGCTCCCACCAGGTCGCCCGAGGAGGTGATCACGATGACCGGAACCGCGGCCGTGCGCTGGTTCTCCCGGAGTTCCTGCAGGAACGCCAGGTCATTGTCCCCCACGAGCGGGAAATGAGCGACTACCAGGTCCGGTACCTGCTTGCCGATGCTCCGGCGAGCCGCTGCATCCGTAGCCGCCGCTTCGACGCGGTATCCCATCCGGTGCAGAAGCAGCGTGAGGTAGTGCAAATGGTTCGGGTCGCGGTCAACCGCGCTGATCAGGCGGTTGCCGTGTAATGCGCGTCCGTGGAACGGAGCAGCGTCGTGGCGTGCCATGGGTCACCTCCTCGTCGTCAGGCTGATGGGGCATCGATGCGACCAACGGTGCGTGGTCCGGAATGCCAGCAGAAAGCCCTTCGCTTTCGTACGCGTCCCTTGCAGCAAAGGTTAATTCTATTGTGACACAGAAAGCAGAACGTTACAAGGTGCCGAGCGACAATCACGCCGTTGCAGCAGTAATACCGTGTCACTCTCACTTTACTCGAGAACGGGGGACCATGCGGCTATCCCGATCAGGCTGGCCTCGTCTTGGCCGGCCTCCGGGACCAGCGATGGGTACGCCCACGCTGTCCGATCAGTTCTCGCACCCGAGGGCCTTACCCCCGACCTGCTGCGTTTCCGACGTTACTGCCTCACCGGTCTTCCTGCCGCCTCCACCTCAGCAGGGAATAAATGACGATCCAGGTGAATGTCCTGAACAGCATGGCAAAGATGCTTTGCGAGGCCACGACCTGCCCGAACTGGTGCATCGCGCTAAGTCCCGCGAACACGATGCCGTGGAACACAAGGATGTTGACGGCCAGGGCGCCGCTCCAGGCACGCCGTTGCCACATGCCGACCCCGGCGCCGACGGAAACAAAGCCCATCGCCACGTTGTACCAGACAAGCCAGGGAAGCACGGGGTAATCGGGAACCCACAGGCCGAGCAGGACACTGCCTCCCTGCCTGATGGAGAGCAGCCCGAGCACGACTGCCAGGATCGACGCGACACGGTCCCTCTTCTGCTGGGTTATTGTTCCCCCTGCAGGAGAATGAACCTTTTTTAGGGGACCCTTCTTCTTTGCCACAGACAACCTCCGGTGCACTTCTTCAGCTTGCAAATGGAAGCACAGCATTTGCAATGACATGACGCCGTGATAAGCCGCTACTCAAACGGCCGTGTGCCGTCAAGCAGCGCCGGGAATTTTATTCCCTGCGAGACCGGGACAGGGATCCTGCACAGGGCAACCATGCATGCCCGTGCTACTTGCTCCCGAGCCACTTGTCGAAGAAATACCAGAAGGACACGAGCACTGCGACGAGAAACACGATCTTTGCGATGTTCAGGATGAAATGGCCCTCCCCCTCCTTCTGTTCCTCATGACCTGATGGCGCGTTCTTCTTCTCCACAGTACCTCCCTGCATCACTTCAGAATTCAGACTCCCGGATGTGCTGCCAGTCAGTTTCATAGCATTTTTCAGTGTCCATCAGCGTCAAATATCTCCGCCGCGAGCAAACCCTGTCCTCGAATTCCGCGCAGGGAAATATCAGGGCAGATCTGTGTCAAGCCCCTGAAGGCATCGCAGGCTCTCACCGCTGTCCTGCTCCCTGTCTCGGAACCAGCGTGATCGCCCCGGGAACACACGCCCTCCTGCACAGGCCGCAGCCGAAGCACTTCTGGGGATCGATATGGGCGTGGGACGCACCGGCATGGTTATGGCTGGATATGGCCCGGAAATGGCACTCACTGTCGCACAAGCCGCAGCCGGTGCAAAGCGCGTCTTCCACCCGTGCGACCTGCTCAGCCCGCTCCATGGTCTCGACCGTGGTCCGCGACAGGGTCAGCATGGCGAGGCAGTCCTCGGGCCGGCAATTGCAGATCGCGCCGATGAAGGGGGTCATCATGGTCCAGATCGTATGGACCCTTCCCTGCTCTTCCATTTCCCGCATCTGCGCAACGGCAGCGTCCGGCGTGAGCGATTCCAGGCCTTCATCGGAGGCCTTGCCGAAGTACCCCATGTCGATCGATCGGTACCAGGCCTCGGGACCGTAGCTCACCGCGTAACAGCAGCGTTCTTCCTTTTTCCCGATGTTCCACCGGCACGCGCAGGGCATGCGCACAACGGTCCTGGCACTGTTGACCACCTCGTCGATCTCCTCGATGGGCAGCACCTGGCCGAAATGCTCGGCCTTTGCCTTTTCGACCATGGCCTTCGCCACCGCGCGCGGGAGCTTGCCCTTCTTGCGGTAGATCGTCTCGAGCCTTCCCAGGGTCTGAAAGCCTTCGCCGAACGCCGTGGTGAGGAAGTTCTCGATGTAGCGCCGCCGGTTGAGGTCCGACAGGAGATCCTGGGCGTAGTTCGCCGCGTTCTTGTACCAGATCTTTCCTTCGCCGTGCTTCGTACAGAATTCACACATAAGAGAGTTCCCTCATAATCAACCTTCTCACCGTGAATACGCATGCCTTTGGGGCCATCGGGAACAGGCTGCGTCTCGCATGCAAGTTACTCGACACTGACGGACACTGATGCAATCATCATAAAACGTCATGATTCTTCCCGGATCGAGGTCAATGCACATCCCTGCCCGGAAGCTCCCGCTTCCGGGAGACCAAGATCCTTTCCCCTGGCTGGTACGGCGAGCATAATACAGAGAGGCGGAAAATGCAAGAAATACGACGGATATCCCTGAGCGGGCGGAGCGGTGCGCCCTTCACGTATGAGCGCGAGCGGATGACCCAGCGCGGTGCATCATTAACTCTCATTCGGGATTATGTCGAAACCCCGAGGGGAAGACTCGGGAACGTCTTCAATCGATCACCACGTCCGTAACTGTTCCGGCTATGCTGTCGATCTTCTGGATCTTCGCAATAAGCACGTCGCCGAGAGCCTTCGCGTCTGCCGCCTCAACAAAGGCGATCACGTCATGCGGCCCGGTTACGACTGCCGCGGATTTCACGCCCTTGATCTTCCGGGCAGCCGCCGCGACATCGCGCGATGCGCCCGGATACGCCTCGATAAGCACATAAGCCTTTACTGCCATGGAAGCCACCTCCTTGCGAATACTATCCACTCTGGTGTTCTCTTGGGAACAGTTCAAGGATAGCACCGCCCGTTGAAGCACGTCAAGAAATGAGCCCGATAGCCGCTCCGGATGAGACCTTAGTAACAGCGATGTCAGCAGGGTTGTCAGGCAGAATCGGAAAGGGATGAAAGCCGCACCAGGGGAAAAATCGGGCCGGCATGCAATGCATGCCGGCCCAGGTTGCCGCTCTCCATATGAGGGAGGATGGAGACTTTTTGTGAATGCTCAGTTGTTCCCTATCTGCGTGTCTTCGTTATGCTGAAGTCAGGATAGGCCGTAACCGCGACCTCGCTCTGGTCCAGGCCCTCGAACTCCACTTCTTCCGATACCCGCATCGGGATGATCCTGTCCAGCAACTTGAAGAACAGGTACATCACGGAAAAAACGAATACGAAGTTCACCACGACACCGATGATCTGCGCCACGAGTTGCGTTCCGCCTCCGTACAACAGCCCTCTGACCATACCAGAAACATTGTTCAAGCCGTTTCCATAAGTACCGTCGGCAAAAAGCCCGAGGCTGATCATTCCCCAGGCGCCGCAAATGCCGTGGACCGATATGGCGCCGACCGGATCGTCCACCTTCAGCTTCCGTTCAACAAAGAAAACACTTGCGCAGCAAAGCACGCCGGCGGCAAACCCTATCATGATCGCTCCTAAGGGACTCACGAATGCGCAGGGCCCCGAGATGGCAACGAGCCCGCCGAGGAGCCCGTTCGCGATCAGCGAAAGATCGGGTTTCCCGTACATGAACCACACGTAGCACATGGCCGCGACAGCCGCAGCCACGCCCGCAAGCATGGTATTTCCCGCGATGACGCCGAGCCGGAGACCGCCGTCAGCCATGGCCGGGCCTGCATTGAACCCGAACCACCCGAAGAAAAGTATCAAACACCCTACAACAGCCATCGGGATATGATGACCGGGAATGGCAACAGGAGTTCCGTTGGCCCGGTATTTCCCCATGCGGGGACCGAGCACCATCGCACCCGCGAGCCCGGCAACGCCGCCGACCATGTGAACAACCGATGAACCGGCAAAGTCGAGGACCCCGTGTCCGAGACCGAAGTTCCTGCCGAGCTGAGCGAGCCATCCCCCGCTCCACACCCAGTTTGCGTACAAGGGATACACGAACATGGCGATGAAGAAACCGTACGCCACGAAGGACTTGAACGTCCAGCGCTCCGCCATCGCGCCGGTCGGTATGGTCGCCGCGATGTTCAGGTAGACCACCTGGGACAGGAAGAGCACGATGATCGAGGCATCTGACGCCACGTTGGTCAGAAAAAATCCTGAGCCGCCGGTTCGGACCGCATGGCCGCATATCCAGTACCCGAGCACGCCGAAAACGAAGACCATCATGTTCATCGCCATGGAATGGCCCGCGTTCTTCGCTCTCGTGAACCCCGTCTCCATCATGGCAAAACCGGCCTGCATGAAAATGACGAGAAACGCACAGATCAGCGTCCCCATGACGACAAGTATTGAGCTGTTCATAATTTGTCCTTCATAGCTGCATCATGTCCCCGAACTGGATGATCATCCCGCCGCACACGATTACGGCCAATCCCACCCATGTGGCAGGCGGTATCTCTTCCTTGAACACGAACCGTCCGAACAAGATGCTGATGAGCGCAAAGACCGCGACATACACGCCGAGTAATTTTGAAAAATCCCATTTCACCATGTTGACCACCACGCCGTAGCAGCCCAGCATGGCAAAGCCGATCAATATGATGACGAGGCCGCTCCCGCGAAGCCCCTTGCGAACCACTGCGTCGCCGCCGACCTCGAGAATTGCCGCACCGATAAAAATGAGCCACGCAAGATATGTCATCTGTAATTTTCCGAAGTCCGGAATCCTTTCTTCTTTCGTTTATCTCTATTATATCTTTTTCGAGAGAGCATTTCATCGTCCCGGCGACCTTTACCCGCCGGCGGAACGAATCACCTTATAGTGCGGCCATGCCGGTTTCGTTGGTCCGTATCCTTATAGCGTCGGCCATGTCGTGTACGAATATCTTTCCGTCTCCCACCTCGCCGGTCAACGCGGCTTCACGGACTGCCTTGACGATCCTGTCCGTGTCTTCGTCTTTTACGACCACTTCCACTCGCGCTTTGGCCACCAGATTCACTTTATACGATACGCCGCGATACTTCGTTATGAGCCCTTTTTGGCGTCCATGGCCTTTAATTTCAGAGATCGTAACGCCGGGATGGCCCACTTTGTCCAAAGCGGCGCAGACCTCTGAAACCTTGGCCGGACGTATAATCGCTTCAATCCTTTTCATAGGAATCTCCTTTTCTTTCGATATCAAATGCCTCGAACATTACGTCCCTTCCCTTTGACAGGCACATCTCTGACCATTACTTCGATCTTCACCTTGCCATTGTTAAAGCAAAGCCCGTGCCACGCTCGAGTGGAATCATAAGGGAGCAAAATGACCAATTTTATTGCTCAAACTTGCACAATCAGCATGCTGCAGAGCGTTCTCTTGTCTCATGATAGATGAAATTGTAGGCCTATGATCAATAAATGGGCATCCAGACGAAGACCGGGGCAACCCTTTCCAGATGACGAAATCGCGGACACAAGCCCGGATCATGCCGGCTCGTGTGCCTGTACTCCCCGATAGTCGGTTGATTACAGGGTCTCCTGGAGGGTTTAATTCTTTTTTAATTTTTCGCGCTGTTGACAATTTTTTAGAATAAGCATAGATTTCTTTTTGAGATGTGCAGCGGTCGCAGTCTGTAAAAAATGCCGTTTTCATCCCTGCGATCTTTCACTTTGTCAATATGGACACCTCGCAGAAATTAACTGCCTTTCAAGTATTCAAAATATTCTTGAGGCTCGGCTTGACGTCGTTTGGCGGACCGGTAGCGCATCTCGGATACTTTCGAAACGAATTTGTCGCTCGACGCAAAACTTTGAGCGAGGAGGCGTATGCCGATCTCGTCGCCCTGTGCCAGTTTCTTCCCGGTCCGGCCAGCAGCCAGGTCGGCATCTCAATCGGAATGTCTCAGGCGGGTATCCGCGGCGCTTTGGCGGCATGGGCCGGGTTCACCCTGCCATCGGCCTTGGCGCTGATCCTGTTCGGGTATGGCGTTAACACCTTGCAGAGCGCCGTGGTCCACGCCGGCTGGCTCCATGGGTTGAAGGTTGTCGCCGTAGCGGTAGTGGCCCTGGCGATCCGGGGAATGGCAAAGGCATTGGCTCCCGACCGGCCCCGCGGCACAATGGCCGTACTTTCCACGGTGCTTGTGCTTGTCTGGCCAAGCGCCTGGGGACAGATAATCGCGATTCTCGTCGGCGGGCTGTTCGGGCTGATTATTTTGAAGTCAGACATTGTGCCGGGCCATTCAACCCTGCACATCCCGATCAATCGTGCCACGGCAATTTTCTGTATCGGCCTGTTTGCCGTATTGCTCTTCGGTATTCCCATTCTTGCGGGATACGTTCACGGTCATACGATAGCGCTCATTGACAGCTTCTACAGAACAGGCTCTCTGGTCTTTGGCGGCGGACATGTTGTTCTCCCCCTGTTGCAGACAGCAGTCGTTTCTCCGGGATGGGTAAGCAAAGATCTGTTTCTGGCTGGTTACGGGGCTGCCCAAGCGGTGCCGGGACCCCTGTTCACTTTTTCCGCCTATCTCGGAACGGTCATGCAACCGTCGCCCAGCGGCTGGGTCGGCGGAGCCATCTGTTTGACAGTTATTTATGTGCCGTCATTCCTTCTCCTGATGGGAATCCTCCCTTTCTGGGAGACGCTGAGAAAAGAAAAGGCTGTCCGGTGCGCTCTGATGGGAGTCAACGCGGCTGTCGTAGGGCTGCTTTTGGCGGCATTTTATGACCCCGTCTGGACGAGCGGCATCTTGTCGGCACATGATTTCATCCTGGGGCTGATAGCCTTTTGTCTTCTTTCTCTCTGGAAAACTCCACCCTGGGTGGTGGTGACAATAACCGCGCTGGGCGGAATGCTTGCTGCGATGCTGTGACAGAGAGCACGCACTTCTTCCTGTTATCTCCACCCGTGATGTTCTTTTCACAAGGAGTTTATAATGGGAACCTGTCTTTAATTTCTAACGGCCTTGATCAGAGATCGGGAGTATAAGACTAACGCGACGAAAGGCGGATTCATGATGAGAACATTATTATTGCTTTTTTGCAGCCTGTGCATAAGCACGATCTCTTATGCTGCGGAACCCGGGTATCACGTGATCAAGAAACTGCATCTCGGCGGTGACGGGGGCTGGGATTATCTGACGGTGGATAGCACAGCGCGTCGCCTGTACCTATCGCGAAGTACCCACGTGATGGTGGTCGATATCGACACCGATAGATTGATAGGCGACATCCCGGACACACCGGGTGTCCACGGAATCGCTCTGGCGCCGGAGCTGAAACGTGGCTTTATCAGCAATGGGAAAGCAGATACGGCGACTATTTTCGACTTGAACACGCTCAAGGTTCTTGGATACGTGAAAACAGGAGCCAATCCCGATGCGATACTTTACGACCCTGCCTTCAAACGGCTATTCACGTTCAATGGACGAAGCAAAGACGCAACCGTGTTCGATGCAGTATCTGATAAGGTCCTCGGTACGATCGCCCTCGGCGGAAAGCCGGAATTTGCCGCAACCGACGGCAGGGGCAGGGTCTATGTGAATATCGAAGATACGAGCGAGGTTGTCGAAATCGACAGCCAAAAGCGCGCAGTGACAAAGCGGTCCTCGCTCAAGCCTTGCGAAGAGCCCACGGGCATGGCCATTGATGCGGAGCAGCACCGGGTCTTTGCCGGATGCCACAGCAGGGTCATGGCCGTTCTGGATACGGATACGGGCAACGTGATCTCCTTCGTTCCGATCGGCGAGGGTGTTGACGGGAACGGATTTGATCCCGGGACGGGGCTGGCGTTCAGTTCCAATGGAGACGGCACTCTCACCGTGGTGCGGGAGGCATCTCCCGGGAAGTTCGAGGTGGTTCAGACGGTCACCACGCAGCGCGGATCCCGCACCATGGCCATCGACCCCAGGAACCACACCCTATACTTGCCGGCAGCTGAATTTGCAGCCCTCCTGCCGGCTACCCCGTCAACGCCAAAGCCGCGACCAACAATGGTCAAGGACAGCTTTACGGTTCTGGTGGTCGGAAGATAGAGCCTCGTGAACGTATTAGGTGTAGCGCATTCTGAGTGAGCAGTCATTAGTTCATACTTTACTAGAGAAGCAGCAAAAGAATTGCGAAAGGCCGGCATCTCGCAATTGATGACAGTTGTGTACTTCTGTAAACTTTCTCGTCATATTGTCTGCCGCATTGAAAATGAGTTTCTATTACATAGGAGGAGATGAATTTATATGAATCACAAGAAGATCGTGATGGAACACGATAAAAAGATTGCCCTCGTCGCACATGACAATAAGAAACGTGATCTGGTTGAGTGGGCAAAATACAATCAAGTGCTCCTGGCTCATCACAAGATATACGCAACGGGGACAACCGGCGAGATTTTGGAACAACAGCTTGGCTTCAAAATTAACAAACTCCAGAGCGGGCCTTTGGGCGGGGATCAGCAAATCGGCGCCAAGATAGCCGACGGCGAGATCGATTTTCTCATTTTTTTCTGGGATCCGCTCGAACCGCAGCCCCACGATCCGGATGTGAAGGCGCTCCTGCGCATGGCTGTCGTTTGGAATATTCCCATTGCCTGCAATCGCGCCTCCGCCGATTTCATGATCTCCTCCCCGTTGATGGATGGCGATTATGATCGTCTTGTGCCGGATTACAATGTCTATCGAAGCCGGAAAATTGTTGGGGATGGATGAGCGGGGCAAGGCGCGGCTGGATCATACGAGTGACGTCTCCTCCTTTGTTGTGAATCAAATGCTTCGCTACCGCGAGAAGCAACCCTGCCGGAATGAAGCGCCATCCCGGTATGGTATAATGCATACTGGAAAGGCCGAGTGAGACTTGCCATGAGCAATAAAAACCCGGGAAGCAAATAAAACGATAGCCAAACGATTAGCAGAAGAGGTCTTCAGCAAGGGAAAGATGGATGTCTTTGACGAGATATTCGCGGACAGCTATGTAATGCACAACATGCCCGTTCCG